>Ga0172378_10000134_pt1 | contig 57595 bp, 57 predicted proteins | sample GrowelOW332metaG_FD_119755 | JGI IMG/M metagenome (GOLD analysis project Ga0172378, IMG submission 119755) | Groundwater microbial communities from an aquifer near a municipal landfill in Southern Ontario, Canada - Pumphouse #3_1 metaG | ecosystem: Environmental > Aquatic > Deep subsurface >...
CGTCTTTGTTTAATAAAACTTTATTATCAAATTCCTTAATTTCTTCATCTGTTTTATTACTATATGCTTCTTCAGCAAGAACAAGCATTCCTTTAACGTATGGAGAAGCATTTTCAAATAAAGTTTCTAATTCACTATCATTTTTAGCATTTTCCATTATGGACATACAATTTTCTTTCATTACACTTCTAAGAGCATTTGAGTATTTTTCTACATTATCTATAACTAATGCAGATTCATATAGATTACACATACATTCACAAATAATTTCTTTTGAGAATGCACATTTATTTCTTATACGACGAAGAGGAGCTTCTTTATCATGAATTTTAGCAGCTATTTGTTTATGATAAACATTAGCTGCCTCATTTAATGCATTTTCTTGTTGCTCCAATTCGGTATACTCATCTTTTCTAAGTAGCATACGTAATTTTTCTACTCTATCCATATAAGTAGCCTCCTTTTAATAGTTTTCTTATTTTAATGTTATTAACGTCTTATATTGATTGTTATATTAGCATTTGGTATATTAATATATTCAGGTACATATTCTTTTACATCTGAACGTGTAACTGATGTGTAAAAATCAACATCACTGAAATTTGGTTTATTATATCTAATAATACGATATGAACTATCATTACCATTAATAGATACCAATTCAATTGATCTTACATAATCATTAAATTCATTTTCGATATCTGTTATAATATTTGATATATAAATTGTATAATCATCATTATCTGTTTCATTATTAAGCTCTTCTATACGTTGTTTGATATATATCTTTAATTGATTAATTACATCATTATCAGAAATAGATAGATTTGGTTTAATCAATAGGTTAAAAGTTATATTTATATCAAGATTTCCAAGATCTAGAATATTTCCTGTACCAACATTTTCAAGCTTAAAATATCTACAAGGACCATATGTTCTAAAAAATTTATAATCTATATTAAAGTTATTAGTTATCTGTAATGATAAATCTATAAGACTTTCATGTGTATTACTAATAATATTAGATATACGATCAGACATGTCATTTGATATACATTGTGAATATTGTATAACTGGTATATCTGTAAAATGTAGCATCTCTAGACTATCTATAGTACTTCCATTACCATCATGGTTTAATTCATTTATTTTTACAGAAGATTTTACAAAATTACTCATATCTATGAATAAATTTAATAGATCAATACTATTGTCATATACATTAGTTAATATATACTCTTCATATACATCAGTAGCAATATCATTAGAATCAATATATGAACTTTTAGAAATGAATCTTGGGTATTCTAATGTACCTTCTCCAACATTCGATGTTACACATAAATGTCTTTCACCATCTGTTGATGCCACTGTTTCATTTTCTATTAATGGAATAGGATCTCCAGTTGATACTGATTTATATTTACTTAGGTCTCTTTGTTCTCCATTTACTAATCTATTTAAATAATAGCACCCAATACCAATTTTTAAATCTCCTACTTTTAAATTTAAGAAATTATCATCCATTTTATCATTCGTTGAAATTGGATATTCATTTATGCCATCATTATAATTAATACCATTATCTAGTGTATTACATTTAAGTTTTGATATGTTATACATATTTTGCATATTTGTACAATATGTATCTGATAAAGTATCTGTTATTTTTATAGCACCTTTAAATCTAAAAATATTCATTTCAGTAGATATTGAATTATCATGTTCAAAATCAAAGAATCCTCTTAAATCATTATTAGTATCATAAATAAATCCTTTAAGCATTATAGAATTTTTAGTAGAACCAGTATTTTTGTCTGTATTATATATAGCATTAGATATATCACCATTTGTTATGATATCAACGGTAATATTATATGCATTATTTGTATCAGTTACAGAATTTCTTTCAACTTGTATTGAATCTATTGAAAAGTTAACTGGTGAATTATTTTCTTCTTCAATCATATTCATATTAACAGTTTTAGAAATTGATGTTAAGAAATAAGAAGCTACTTGGTTTTTAATATCATATACTATTGTATACGGAGTAGTATAGACTTTCATATATTTTTCAAGACTCTCATTAGTCTTATTCCAATAAATACCTTTTGATTCACTAATATTATATTTATATTTATCTCCATTATCAATAGTTTCATTTCTATTTATTATTAATAAAGAATTATTTTTGTTAAATTTAGAGCCATCTGTACTATATTCTTCATCATAAAAATCATCAACTGACAATATAGGATATAAATATCCAGGATCTGTTAAATCGAATGTTGTATCACTATCATAATTATTATCAGTTAGGCTACCATCTATATTTTTATTAGCTCTTTCTTTAATATTTTTTACTAATGAAAATGGAGTACCAGCTTTAATTGTAATAGATTCTTTTTCACCTATATCTTTTATAGAATATACTAATCCTGCGATATCAGTTTTATCAATTTGTTCAACATAACATTTATTTATTGAATTATAAACATATTTACCAAGATCAGACATGGATTGTTTAGGTTCACTCTTTTGGTATAATATTTTTCGTATAAAGTCATTTCCATTTTTAATATAATAACCAAAATTATTTTCTATAATTTTATTATAATTATTCTCACTATTAGATGTGTATAATATCGCATCACTAATGTTAATATCAATATCTCCTAAATATTTATAAAAATAGTCAGTACCACTTGTATTCATACGTACATATTTCTCATCATTTTCGCTTTGATTCCATAAAGTATTTGATAATACTGTATATTGTGATAAATTAGATATGAAATAATTTTTAAGACCCTCAATATTAGTAGAATAATTTATTTTAACAACATAACCTTTGTAATATAATGTACCACTAATTTCTGAATTTAAAATACAATAATAATCAGAAGTGTTAGTAATAGAATTTATAAGATCAGGATTATTAATACATTCTGACACAGTATTTGAATCAGAAAGTTCTATATCTACTAATTTATAATTATCAGAAGATTCAAATGGTGAATGATAATAAGTAATTATTGTTTCGTCAATTGTATTAGCATCTATAAGAATAGGTAATCTAATTATTTCGTTTTCTATAGTTTTATAAAAGGCATATCTAAATTTAGCATTATATACATTTATAGAGTCATTTTCAAATTCATCACTGCTTAATGATTCTTTATCACTAAATTTTATATCATATGAAGTATTATTTAATGATATATTTGGAGTTATTTCTATACGTATATATGTAGAGTTATTAATTGGTTCACTTATATTATTTTCAAATTGCATATAAACAATTTCATTATTTATCTGGTATTGTTTATATAGACCTTCTGAAGATTGAATAAATATATATACTAAATCTTCGTTTTCTAAAGGATTATATAAATAGTTTCCAGATGCATCAAGTAAGTATATAGCTTTTGAAGATGTACTTTTCTGAATACTATATAACTTATCTTTATATAATAAGTTACTATAATATGAAGGCTCATAGTTATTATTTTTAGGAACATATCTTTTTGATTCCATATTAAATACATAATCACCATTGCTAGCATTATTAAATTTATATAAATCTTTATCTTCAATAATTATATTATTATGAATAGTCTGATTCATAAACTCAGATAACGTAATATGTGATTTATTTAATATTTTTGATAGTTTCGTATATTTTTCATTTTTTGTATATATTCCATTTTTATTATAACTATTTGGTATTAATAAATCTAATAACTGTAAAGCATTATTTTCAGTTATAGAATTATCTTTTATATATTTATTTAAATTAATTTCATTAACTGTATAAAAATCAGATCCACGATCATTATCGCCTTTAGAATTAACTGATAATAATTTAGATCCAATAAAATTTTTATTGTCTAAATAATATAATTCTGCATTTGATATACTATCAAGCATATTAGCAGGATTAAAATCATAATAGTTTATTTTTTCAGTATCTATATTAGTTTTAAAGTTAGGAATACAAAGATCAAGAGTAGATGTAGGAATAATATCTTTTTCAATTAAACGAGGAATCATATAACAACTATAACGTCGTTCTATAATATCATTACGTTTCTTAACAAATATACAGTCATTTGTACTATCTCTATCCCTCATATAATTTATTAAATCTATATCAGTATCCATACTATTAATGGTTTGTTTTGCTCGTATAACTCTTGTTCTCAATTCTTCAAGTGTAGGAATATCTTTACCACCCATAGCTGTTGAAATAGGTTTACAGTTTAGTTCTAATCCAGTATAACTATGTCGTTCATCTAAACTATTTAAAGTTATTACAATATCACTACCATCACCAGAATATGTTAAATTATTTGGCTCTGCACCCATAGTATTATAAATATCAATACGTAATTCAGAATTATAAGCAGGATTAAAATCTGTTATATTTAATCTTATTTTTTTCTCATCATGCATAGTTTCATAAAATATTACGTCTTCTTCATATTGCTTGTCTGATAAATATGTTGGTACTGCAGTTATCAGTTCCCAATTAGATGTATTATTTTTTCTATAGGATATATTAAAATGAGATAAATTATTACTATAAGGAAAATCTAATCCTGTTAAAGATATTAAATCATTTTTTACTATAGGATATACTATACTTTCTTTATTTATTTGTACTAACTCTATTTTAAATAGTAAAATATTTATATTTTTACTATAACTTTGAACATAACTTTGTATATATTTATCATCAATATCATATGCGGTATTGTATTTAGGTATAATGTAATTATTATTTGGTAATGATGTTTTATCCTCATCACCCTCTAATAAATATTGCACAGAATATGTGTATGATTTATTTAATTGATTATACGTTGCTTTTATTTGAATATCATGCTCAAACATAAAATCATAATTAGCTATATTTATTACAGTATCTTTTTCAATAACTAATCTATAATTAGGATAATTTATATCTCTACTGCTACTATCGTTTGTTCCATAGCCGCCTTCATGTGAAGGATTAGTAATAGCAGTTGTTAAAATACCAATGTATGCAGTCATTTTACTAGGCACAGCATTATCTATATTAGAATCTAATTTAGCTCCTTCATATAATAGAGTGCTACGTTTTTTTGCTGTGCATACATTATATTCTCTTTGTCTATTTGATGCGTCTAATACGGCTGCACCAAATATATTTGCCAACGATTCAGTAGTATATCCAAACATACCAATTCGTTGTTCACTTATGTCTGAGCCGAAATAATTTGCTCCAATCTTTTTAAGTATTTCGACCATATCATAAGATGAAGCAATCTTAGTTAAATTTTCAGCCATATTTACACCCACCTTAAAATATATTTTGATGCTGCTGGATCATGTTCAATAAACGGTCCTTTAACATATGGAATACCATGCATATGCGTATGCATAGAATAATTAGGTAAAAATTTTGCAGGAGCTACAACTGTTCCATTGTTAACATAACTAGTATCTTCTACTGCTGTTCCAGCACTATTAATTATTCCACCATAGTAATATTGTCTTATTTTAGCTTCATCATTAACAAAATTAGCTAATGCTTCATCACTATCAGTTATATCACCATAGAATGCAGCAACACGACCAAGTAGCTGATTAAATCCTGGATTATTATTAAAATAATAATTATCTGCAGGAACTAACGGCATACCTGTTGGATTTGTATTTCTCCATTTGGTATAAAGATTATTAATTTCGCATAAATGTAATTCATCCATTACTGTTCTAAATGAATATGCAAAATTAATATTATATTTCATTTCTCTTGCTCCAGATCCTTCTGTCCATTCAAAAAAACTATCTGGGACAGTTAATGGAATTAATCCAGTTAATTTTTCCCAATATAGAATATTTTCCATAGTTTCGTCAGTAGTTATATAGAATAATGATACGGCATAATCAAGTTCATTATTTCTTCTATGGACCCTTCTTGGCTCACAATATCCCAAAGAAATTGCTTGCATATATTCAATCCACATTCTTAATGTAAAGTATAATGTAAGATCTCTTCTTTCATTGAATGGAATAGAAACAGTACCAGAAACTTTATGTTTAAATGTTGGTTCTGCATATACGATTTTATTTCCATGAAAAGTTTCTCCTAATTCAACTATATCCATCTCTCTATCAGTTATACTATATCCTGTTGCTTGATTTGTAAATACTGATAACCATGGAGTATTCAATGCATCAGTTCCATAATATTCTAATGAATTCATTATAGTATTACCAATTCCAGGAGACTCAGGAGTACCTCTTAATCTAGCAATATATTTAAATCCTGGCAATCTTTTTAAATTAGGATTCATATGCCACGTATCAATAGTTTCATCATCATTTTCAGTATATAAATTTAAATCAGGTCGTGTAACAAAAATAAAGCTTTTTGTACTTAACCCGCCCATAGCTGTTGGAAGATGAAATCTATTTATATGAGTAAGATGTTTATTATCAAATGGTTTTTCCGATGAAAGATTATAATTCTGAACATCAGCAGTTATAGGCCACCCAGAATAATCTGGAGGAACTGTTGGTGCACCTTCAATAATACCAGGAACTTTAAATGGAGATGTATCTCCTATTCCTAAATGCATTCCCCATGCAGTTTCATTTCCAACTTTATCAGATCCATCTCTTGTAGGATCATCATAATTTTGTGTATTTACATTACTTGTAGTATCCCACGTATCTAAATCTGGAACTCCATTTACTGGAATATTTCCACTATTATCTACTTCTTGTGGCGGAAATGGATTATATGTTATATAATCTTTTCCTTCTTCCTGGTCTTTTAAAATTATATAGTTTACGGCACCATTAGTAGCACCTGTTTCTCTGAATCCTACATAACATTTCATTCCAAATATTGTTATATAATTTGTAACTATCATAACCTCTCCAGGTTTAAAATCTTCAGCATTAGTTACATTTGTATAGTTTTGAAAACTAGCAGCTATAATATTTTTTGCTTCTGTGCACTTATCTAATGCAGCTATAGATATATTATCTAGACTATACTTTTTGTCTTTTGATGATTTATAATTACTTTTTCTATGCATAGCATATACAACAGAAGTTCTATTAACTTCTAATGTCCCAAGATATTTTTTATCAAACATATCTGGACCATCTGCAAGAGGTGCAGCAACATTAGCAGGATATTGATATACAGTTATTCCTTTTCCAGCGGCTCCATCTACATTTCCAGGATCTGCTACTATATGCGTTCCTTTATCCCAATCTTGGTATGCAGGCCATGTTCTATCTCCTCTAACTAATCTTCCATGATGATCACCGTTAAAGTATTTAGTATCTATAGATTTATAGATTATTGAATAAAATCGTTTTCCAGAATCATCATATTCTATATTATCATTAGTATTTCTACCATAAAGACAGCCTTTAGTAAATGATTGTGTACCAAAAAATGTAGAATTATATTTAGTATTTTTCCATATAGATTGAATTATGCATTTTTCTCCTGCTTTCATTATATATCCAATATCATTATTATCTACCTCCACATTACCATACAAAGGTATATCTTTTGTAGCGGTTCCAATAATAAAATCATCCTTAAATAATTGCTCCCTTTTAGCATCGCCAGAAGATACTGAACTTGCCACTTTTTGTACAGAAACATTATTCGGTGAAGATTTTTTTATATTATTATTCACTGACAATAAATTGGTCTGATCTGTAATTAAATTATTTGTATTTACATATTCTTCTGGAGTATAAAAATAGTTATTTTTATATATAACAAGTAACCATTTTTTATTATCAATAGTATCTTTACATATAATATCTAGTATATAATTTTTTGGTATTAATATACCAAAATTTACTATCTTATGTTTAATATAAGATCCTAAGTATTTATTAACCTTACTTGGAGAAAGTAATACTGTACCATCTCCTATTACTGGACATTTATATGTAGTAATATTTTTATTTACTATTTGTGTATCTGATGAAATTATCATTTTTTCACCAACTTTCCTTTAATTTTATATTAAAATGTTTCCAAAATAACACCAGAGTTATAGCTTATAAAATAAACAATATTATAATTAATAATAATTAATTCACTATTAATTTAAGGAGGCGATTTTATGGATGTTAATAAAGTAATGAAAAATGTCGAGGATTTTGCAAAAAGTGCTGATGTTAAAACATCACCTCGTTCAATTTCATCATATGCATCTAAAGCAATTTATTATTTCCCTGTATTATGCTCAAAAACTATTACAGATAAGAATGCGTTTATGATTTCTTCTAATTTAGAGGCATCGTATTCTTCATTCGTTGCAGCATGCTTTGCAATGGTTCCAGCAGTTGTAGTAAAAGGAAATTCGGTAAATGTTGAAGATTATCTTAAAAAATTCCATCAAAATATTGGAATTAGTGATGGTAATGAATATTATGTATCACTCAAAGAGGATGCAAAACCGTATCTATTATTTCCTAATAGTATACTCAATGAAGCATCTTTAGATAATGCTAAAGAAATTCTTAAGAAGAGCGGTCTTAAAGTTGGAGGAAAGAATGAAGATTATACAGAAAATAAATCTTCATCAAATACTGAAAAACATACAAGAACTGTAACAAAAACAGATGAAAAAGGAAATGTAACTAAGACTTCGGAGGAGATAGAAGATACAAAAACAAATAATTCTTCTGAAACCAAACAGAGATTTATTTCTAGAAAGAATTTTAGCGTAGCTGAAGCTGAAAAGAAAAATAATCTTAAACCTTCAATCGTTAAAGTATCTTGTAGTTTTATAATTGATGGTAATGAAGTAAAAGTTGATATTCCTGTTGGAGTTAAAACTATGCTACATCCAGTTAATTCTAATGAATTATGTGAACACATTATGGATTCAGTTGCAGGAAAAGGTTTACTTCATAATCTTATAAGATATACAACTGGAGAAGTTTTATCTCTTGGCGATATTTTGTTTGGAATTTCTAAAATAAAGAATAGCGTAAAAGCAAAGGGTGAAATGGCTAGATGGGTAGATGCTATAGAACATAGAAAGAGATTAAATAAAATTTCTAAAGCTGGTTTGGCAAGAAAACCATACCTTCCAAATGTATCAATTGTATTATCAATGGATGATATTAATGATATAGAGCATTTAATTGGATATAATTTACTTAAAGACAGTTATAGAGCAGTTAAATTCATGAAAGATAATTTCTTATTAACATTTGCAATAGCAGACGATGCTACAGAAACAGCATATATTTTATATGATGGGCATTCATCTTATGATGAAATACCATATGCTGCTTTAAAAAGAGAAAATGAAAGAAATTCTGATGCAATAGCTGCACTAGTAAAATCTACAATTAAATAGGAAGGAGGAAATAAAATGAGTTTAAATAATTTACAACAAATTGATATTATAAATTTTCTAAATGCTAATACAAAAAATAGAACATCTTCTCATAATTTATTAAATGAATCTGTACAAACTGGTTTATCTGATTTTGTATTAGATAAAATGTTTGCACTTACTGTTGGTAAATATTCTAAAATAGATTTTTCAGATATTGAAAGATCCAGAGGAGATATTACAAAAATAAAATATTATGCTAATCTTAGAGAATGTATAGATATTTTATTAGATATTCATTCTAATACAGATAAACTTCCTGGTGTATTACCAGTAAGTACAGCATTAAGTAATATGTTAATGCTTAAACCAGCATTTGAACATGGTTTCAGAGTAAAGAATAATGTATGCATAATGATTTATAATACATTTATGTATGCAATTATGGAAGCTACATCATACCTAATAGCAACATCTATAGATTTTGTAAAAACTGGTACTGATGATGAATTTACCGTTAATGTATATAGTGATTCTAAAAATAGTATGATGATCGAACAGCTTGTAAAGTTTAATAAAACTGTAGACGACGGAACTTTAGTTAAATTTATGAGTGAATCACAGAAAGCTTCAGATACTTTACAAGAATCTGGAGTATTTGATGCATTTATAAGAAAAGGGATAGACGTAGCTAAAGATATATATGGTAAAAATCCTAAAGCTATTAAAACTGCTGCAATAGCAACTATAAGTGTTGCTGGTGTTTTATGGATTGGATCAATGATTGTTCCTCTTATTAGAGAAACTATTTATTGGATTTATAAAACAAGACAAAAGATATCCGATGCTGCTCAAATGCAAGTAGAATTTTTAGAAGCTAATATTGAGATTCTTAAAAAACAAGAAGGAAATAAGAAAACTGATAAGATAATCTCTCGTCAGGAAAAAGCTATAAAAAAATTTAAAGCTATAGCACGAACTTTTTCAATTGAAAGTGATAAAGCTCAAAGAGATGCTAAAAAGGAAATAATTGACGATAAAGTAGATGTTTCTGATGTAGTTATATAAGAGGGGGGAGGATTCTATGGATAATAGTATTGATACTCTTCTTGAATCATTAAAAGATACTACTTATCAATCAAAACAAATTCTTCAAGAAGGAACAAATGCTATTGACAGAATTCTTCAGTTACAAGCAAGATTATCTGGAGCTGTTGATGGCAGATCAATTAACATAACAGCTAAAGATAAGGAATTGATTGATACAGTTAAACATATTAGAATAACATATGATCATAGAGTACTAACATATAGTAATATACACAATCAAAAAAAATATAATATTCATGCTGAATGTAATGTAGAATTTGTGGTAGATTCTATACTTAAACATATGGATGATCCTACATCTGCTTTTAACCCAACGAAAATAAATGAAGAAGCTATATGTAAGACTTTTAAAAAATTAACAAATACCACATATAATGAAAAAACTATGAGTACAGATACATTTCGTTATGAATATAGATCTGTTGCATTTGGTACATTTAAAAAATCATTAGTGTTACCTAATGTAATACAGCTTACACGATTATATGAACGTACACCATATATCATATCTTATATAAATAATAGATTAATATTTCAACATATAAATAGCCTAACTAATTATTATAAGACTATAGAAGATAAATTTAATAAGTTAGCTATGAATGATCCTAATATAAAAACTTCATTAAATGGATATTTAGCTTGTTTAGACACATCTATTAGGAACACTTTAATAATGTATAAAGCTATTAGGTCAACTTTTATAGAACTTAATACTGAATACAGAAATATATTTGGAGAGTTAATTAATATAGAAAAAGAATTAGCATCTAAAAGTCTTGATGAAAGTACTGTAGAATTCTATAATTCTATATTTTCTCAAGTTGATACGTTAAACGAAGCTATTGATAGTTGCAAATCATTTTTAAATGAAGATACATCAAATAACGAATCTGAGTTAAGTAATAATATTTCTAAATCATTTAAATCATTAGTATCTGATTTTGAAACTGAGGCTAATATTAATAGTGAACGTAGACGTATTACTCTTGAAAATATTAAAGATATTTATGGAATTATATCAAGAATAAGTAATGAAGACTTAAAACGCATAAATATTGAATTTAGAATTTACCCAAATATTTTAAATAAAATAGATATGACTAATTTCATATCACAACTTGATAATAAAATTGATTTTTGCAAAAATCAATTCTATGAATTGATTAATAATGAAATAATAACTGATCTTAATAAAGAAGAAATATTAAAGTCCATACTAAATGATACTTTTATATGGACAGATATTCCAACTGATAAGAAAAATAATATTATAGGTTATTTGATGGATAATATAAATATAAAAATTTTAAACAAACCTATAATAACTAAAATAAGTAATTTAGATTATGTTTTTGATAATATTTTAAATATACCTAATTACTGTAAACAAATTAATGATCATTTAAGTGATATTAATAATATGATCATACAATTAATAAATGAAACTTTAAAACTAAATAATAAAGAAAAAATAGAAATCATAATTAATAATGTAATAAGATCCTATATAGGATATAGTTCAATTATCTCTTGTATTTTCTACACATTACTAAAATTTGAAAATAAATCTATTGAGTTAGTTCAGAATTTAATAGATAACATAAATTAATAAATTTTGAAAATATAAGGAGGTCACCAATAATGGAAATGACTTTTGATCAAGCAAGTTCTAAACTATTTGCAGTATTAGAGGCTGCTATTTATAATTATGAAATAGAAGTCATGGTTGAAGAAGCTGATGGTGGAAGCGATAATGCTGAAGCTACGACTACTAAGGAATCTAAGTTTGCGAATCTTAAGCAATTAGCTGGTAAAGTATTTGGTAAGATTTGGGGATGGATTTTAAAAGCTATTGATGGAATTTTAACATTCGTAATGAAATGGAGAGGACCAGTCACTGTAACAAAAGATATGACAGTATATCCTGGTGCGTTATCATTTGATGGTAAACTTATGCAATATGCCAATGAATTATCCAATGGTAATTTCTCAAATTATGATGATGCTATTGATTATTTTAATGGGATTCAAATGGATAAGAAACTTACTAAAGGTTCAACTATCATGGCTAATCCTATTAAATCAACAATGCAGAAATATAAGGCTGCTATTACTCGTCTAGAGGGTGCAATGAAACGATTTAAAGGTTCAAGCGAAGATATGAATAAGATTAATGTAGCTATTAAACGAGCTGCAGCAATTCTTGGAACATATGTAAAGCAGTGTAATGAAATCGTTAATATGTACAATGAAGCAGATAAAGAAAAATTAGCAGAACAAATTGGTAAAAAGAGAGAAAATAGAGAAGCAAAAGCTCAGAAAAAGAATGATAAGGAATTTAATAAATATCAAAAAGAATTCCATGAATCTGGAATAGATACTAGTGCTTTAGCTCAGACTCTTTTAGCTGAAGCTGCAAGATTGATTAGTGAAGATGCTGCAGACAACACTGATGGTATTGATGGAGGAAAAGTTCTTTCAGATAATATACCTGAAGAGAAACCTGTAGTAGATAATGAATATCCTGCAGATGCTGTAACTGGTGGAGAAGGCGATGGTTCTGATTCAGATGCTATTAAAGATTTAGTAGATGGAGATAACGAAGCATTGAAAATCTTAACAGACGATAAAGGTTCTGAAACAGTTACTGAAAGTGTAATTATAAGATTCTAATAAAAGGGTAGATGGGTTTTTGCCCATCTACCATTATTTTTAGCTCTTAAATTATAATAATAAAACAATTAAATAATGATTTAACGAAAGGAGCATAAATATGGCGTTTATAAATCAATTGGTTCAGATGAATAACGGAGAAATGATTTCAGTTAATGAAACATCCTATTCATATGAAAAATTTATGGATGATATGCTATTAATAGAAACTTCTATTAATAATTTAATTAATAATTATTGTAGAATTATCAATGAATGTGCTATTGAAAATATATTAAATGAAGATTCTAATCTTATGGTACAAGATAATACTGCAAAAGAAGAAAAAGAAAAACTTCTAACTAAGTTAAAAGAATGGTGGAAACGAATAGTTGATGCATTCTTTAATATGCTCGATAATATTTATAATTGGGCGTATGAACAAATAGTTTTACAGAAAAAATTTATAGATAAACATAAAGATGATATAATGAGAACAACTATTATTTATGGTAAGTCAAGTAGTGGTACTGTACTTGGAAAAGATGGTAGAAAAATTGATACTGCTAAAGATGCTTTTAGGGCAGCAGAGCCAGATATTAATACTTATGAAAAAATACTTAATCCTGGATGGATGGATCCTATGTTATCTAAATCTGATCTTGAAAAATATATTGGAGAAGATAATAAAATAGATGGACCTGCTTTATATAAATTTTATAAAGACAAAGTATTAGGCGATATGAAAAATATAGATATTGATGATATAAATAAAAGTAAATCAGTTCTTATTAAAAATATAGATACTGTCTATACTGAAGTTAAACATAGAAAATCTATAATTATTAATATGCAGAAAAAAGATCCTCCAAGAGACTTAACTCCTGAAGAGATTAAAGAATTTCAAGTACTTACAATGGCTCAAGTGCAAAGTTTAAGAGCATATAATAAAGTATTATTAGATTATTGTAAAGCAGATGTTGCTATATTGAAGAAATTTATAAAGTCTTCCGATGATACTAATAAAAAGGAGGATAAAAATAATGAGTAGTTTAATTAATATGAGAATGCTTGAAATAAATGAATCAGTAGAACCTGTTATTAACGATACTGAATCAAAACAAGTTGAAACAGAGATTCCAGTTGATAATCTTTCACAAGATGCTGATAACGGAACACCTAATACTAAAATTGATAGTACTGAATTGCAACGAACTGATTCTGATCAATTACAAAATAAAGCTTGTAATTTTGAAGAATTAGAAGATAAGATTAATAGAGATTATAATAATATAACAGACTCTATAACTGAGGGTTTTTATGAAATTCAAAGAGATTTAATGATATCAAGTTCATTATTGGAATCTATATCAATAGATACTATTAGAAAACAAAAAAATATTTTAACTGAAAGTGCTTTAAATAGTCCTAAATATTATGATGATATTAATGTATTAATAGAATCAACTGGTCAAAATATTTTAAATACAATTATAGAAGCTATTAAAAGATTTATAAGAAAAGCAAAAGAACTATTACGAGATTTAGGAATTAATATTAGTTTAAGTTTTGTAGATTATGCAAAATGGGCTGATAGTAAATCTGAAGATTTAAAATCAAAAGCTAATAAAGTTGGTCATCAGGTAGAAGTAAAAGTTTACAAATGGGATAAAAGTTTATTATTTTCAGGAATTAATTTTACTTCTATTCATAATCTTGCTGAAAAATATGTTAAATCAACAACAGATAAAGATACTATGAAAGAAATAGAATCTGAAATTGCTTCTAAATATGATAATATTGCTGAAATGAAGAACGATATATATTGCCATGCATTAGCTATAGCCTCTAATGGAAATCCTGATGATAGAAAATTTACAGATAAAACTTTAGCTAGATCTGCATTTATGTCTAAATTTAAATATGATGAAAGAACAAAATATATGGATTTAGATAGAACTAATAAATGTCTTAAAGATCTTAAAAATATGAAATCAGAAACTAATTCATGTATTTCATCAATGAGAAATACATTTATAAATCCTGATTTTGAAAGATTGTTAAGAGATACAGAAAGAGAAGCAAGATCTAGGGAAGATAAAAACGAATCTAGAAAATATAAATATTATCGTCTTAGATTTGAAGTATTATCATCATTACAGGATGCATGCGATGATATTTATAGAATTAAAATTTCACTCATGAAGGAATATGCTAGAGAATGTTATAATTCATTAAAAGCGCTTGATGGTTTTACAAATAATTCTACAAATGAATCTATAGATATGATTAATGATAATATTATAGGCAATACTTTACATGCATAATAATAAATTATACTGGGAATGTATCTTAAATGATGCATTCCCATTAATATTAATTTAAAGGAGGAATAATTTAATATGTCTTATGAAAATATAAAAGATTTAGATGCTGCGGAAATTAGATTTGACGATAATGGTGAAATAAGAGATCTTGATGTTGCAGTATTTAAAGATAATATTCTAAACTTTACAAAATTTTCAAATCTTCCTATCTATAATAAATATCAAATAGATAGTAAAATTAAAGAATTTGAAGAAACAATGACATCTAAGTTGCAAGAAAAAAATATGATTGGTTCAATATATGTAGAAAATTCTGAAGGTGAATTAGTTCCTGGTTATTTAAAACTTTCAGATATTGCAAATAAACTTAATAGATATTCTTGTAATGAAGTGGGTACAAGATATAATATAAATTCAGATACCGGAAAACTATCTACTAAAGTTGGCAAACGAGTTGTTAAACAAGGAAATAGAATATATATAGAGAATATAGATAGTGAAGCCACTGGTCTTTTAACAGGTGTTGGCAGACTTTTAGAAGATTATGAGACTGAAGTTATGGTAGAAAATAAGTTTACATTAGGAATTTATCCATGGAATAAAATGAAAAAAGTACAAATTTCTATGGATGATAGTGAATTTAATTATGATTTATCTGTAGATAATGGCGGAAATTATTTTACCGAAGTACCATTATATTATGTAAAAGAACAATATCTACTTGAACAAGAAAGTAAGGTAACTGGTTTAAATGGTAATACAGCTATTATCTATAATCCAGTATATGATTTAACCTCAGTATGGGATAATTTTAATATTTCAAATGTGATTCCTCAAAAATTCAAAGATGATACAACTAATGTTTATTCAATAGGTATGTATAAATGGGTATCAAAATATCCATTACAAAGTTATAGACCTGCTGAATTTTTTGTTAAAAAAGTAAAAGCTGTACCGACAGTTGATGACGGTACATATGATAATAGCGTTAAAAGATATGTAAAAATTAAAATAAATGAAAGAGTCTTTTATCAATTATATGAAAGTTATGCTGAATCTGACATATTTTCAGAAGGTGTAACTACAAGATATTGTTTAATAAATTCTTCAAGTAATACAGAATATGTTGATGTATTAACTTCTAAACATTATTTTGGATGTTATGAAGCAGGAACAGAAACATATAATGGTAAAAGTGTATTAATTTCAAAACCTGGTATATTTCCAACTATAAGTACACAGTTATCAACATTTAGAGCTAGAGCAAAAAATTTAGGCTCTGATTATTATATAAGAGATATGCGATCATATACAGATTTTTATGGGTTTTTAATGGATATTGAATATAAAACTTTAAATTCTCAAGACGTTATTAATGGAGTAGCTAATCTTCCGTATAGTAATACCCATGTAATATATTTTAATCAAACTAACACTAATAAAGTTATTCTTCCGTATTCATTAATATCTGGATATACATTAGGACAAACAGTTATTTGTGGAACTGACTATGGTAGTACTGTTGGATTTTCCAATTCAATTATAACTGAAGGTCCTACACCATTTATCGAAAATGAAGATTTTATAGTAGAGAAGGATCGTAATGGTGATAATATACTATATTATTATACTGCAGATGATTCTGATGGTAATAAAATATATGGAACGAATGCCGCAGCATCATTAGATTCTAAAGAATATTATAAAATAAATATATCAACAGTATCTAATGATATTTATGTAATAAAGAGTTTGGATGGTAGTGATATTGCTACTGCTTTACCAACTGGCGTAGATAAAGAAGATGCATTATATTATTATGATAGTGGATTATATGCATCTATGTCAGGATCATTATCAAACAAAAGACTTTATAAATATAAAATAAATAAGACTGCAGCCAATCTTCTTAGTACATATATGACGCATACTATGAGTTGGAAAACAGGAACAACTGACATATTAACTCAACGTACTGCTGTTCATAGTAATTCTGCTAGCAATGATAAACATCCATTTAAATGGAATTGGATAGAAAATCCTTATGTAAATATATGGAAATTTATTGATGGTATATATATACAACATAATGCAGTTCCTGATGTTGATGTAGTTCATAATGCAATATATATTTGTGATAATCCAGATCTATATGTTTCTAATGCATCATCAAATTATGATTTAATTACATCATATTATTCGCCAGGAAAAGAAGCTTATTGTACTAAACTTGGATTTGATCCAAAATATCCATGGGTACAGTTAACTGTTGAAAATACAGGCGGTAATACCACTTTATATTATGGAGATTATTTTTATCAAAACTCAACAGAAGGTAGTACAGCCTTTTGTTGTGTGGTTTCTGGCGGTAGCTGGGCCGTTGGTGGTTTTGCCGGTCTCCGTTCCTTCCAACTGTACGACGGCTTTACTACTTCGGTCGTCTCCTTCGGGGCGGCCTTCGAACGCCAATGGGAGTGAATTCCGTAGTGAGCGTAAGCGAACGGTAACGGAAGAGAGGGGCGTGCGGCTTGAGCTCGCCACTCTGCCAACCGTACAGGGACGGTTGGCTAGACTGAGCGGTGTTCACCGCTCAGTCTTCTGAAAAAATATTAGAAAGGAGAATTAATATGCTTCCAAACGTAAGTATTAAACCAAATATATCTACGTCACAATCAATTATTGGATCACGAGCATATACATTTTTGGATTCATATGTATATATGAAAAATCAAAGATATAATGCTTTTTATGAAAAAAATAAACAAATACTTGCTATTGAAAATAATGCTATATCAATTAAATCTGCAAATGTTTTATATAATGCATTTATGGAAGAAGCAAGAATGCTTGATTCTATTGTGATAAGAATACGTAATTTTGCATTAAGAATAAAACCTGATGTTATTGAGAATATAAATATATTGGTTCCTGATTATGAAACAATATCATTATTCGACAATGCTATTTCAACTAATCAAGATATACCTCGAATGAAATATATACATTATGATATAAAACCTATTGTATATGAAAATATGGCAAGTTTTATAAATCTTTATCGAATGGAAATAAATACATTTACATCAATTAAAACACAAACTGCTAATAAAGGAAATCCGTTTATCAAAGATAAAGCAGCAAAATATTTAATTAATACTGCAATGCAACATGCTAATTCTGCTACTGAATTACTTGAGATGGAGTCTATTAAAATAATGAATTTATCAAAATTAAAATCTATTTCTGAATTCTTTAAGCATAAAAATAAATTTATATCTACAATAACAAGAGATTTTAAAACTTTTCAATTCTATTTAAGACAATACTCTGGATTGAGAGAAATAACATCATTAATGAAACCTACTGAAATGAGTAATGGGAATGTACTTGTTAATGGCTCATCTAAACCTATTACATTTAATGATTATTTTGTTTTATATAAACATTTCAATTCAATGATTCGTTATATGATAAATATTATTTCTTATCATGAACAACAATTCTTCAATAAAATATATGCGTTGCAATCAAATATAGAAAACTATATAAGTATAATGAATGACGTTATAGAATTTAATGAGAATAATAAACCGAATGAAAATGATTCACTAACCGAAAGTATAGTATTTTCTAAAGATGATGTATATAAAAATTTTGATAAATTTGAATCTGGCGAAAGCAATATTTTATTAGTAACAGGATTAACAGGATCTGGAAAATCTACTATTGGTAAAGAAATAGCATCTAAATATAAGGCAGAATGGATAGAGCTAGATATATTAGATCCTAATTGCGGTATTGCATTACAAGGTCTTGACATAATCAAAGAAGCTGGAGAAGTTTTTTATGATTATTTTATGTCTCATAAAGATATATATGAAAAATATAATAATAAAGAATTAAAAGGAAAAGATTTATCTTTATTTGTTGATGATTTTATTAAATACTGTTTTTCATGGTGTAAAAAACATAATGACAAAAAATTTGTAATAGAAGGAATTCAAATATTTGATTACTATACATATTATAATCTAAAAGTTGAATATCCTATTATTATAAAAGGAACATCCGTTTTAAAATCATTTATTAGAAAAATTAAACGTGAAGAATGGACAGTAAAAAATGTCTTATTATCTGGACCAAAATGTTTAAAAATGATGGTATCAAATGATAAAGATATTAAATCACTAATAGATTCTCTTAACGAATCATATGAAAATAATGATATTAGCTATGATTCCTATATTAAAATAAATGAATCTGTTAAAAATAAACGAGTTAATGATAAAGGTGAAAATGTTCCTGAAAAATGTACTAAATGCTGTTCTGATATAAAAGTATTTTTAAAAGGAGAACCTGTATGGTTGTGTACTAATGAAAACTGTAAAAAATATTATGGAACGTTACCTTGCAATCTTAATGAGGCTTATGATGATGGCCTTATAAATTCTGATAAAATAGATGCTCATCAAATGATAAATGGAAATGATGCAGCTCATAGTTTTTTATATGATACAATGGATGAGACAAAATCATCTTTGAATACAAACTATAAACCAAAAGGAAAATTAAATTTATCTTCTTTAAGAAAAGAAAGAATAACAAGTGAGTTAATAGATAAATTTAAATCTGAATATCCATTTCTAAAACATGTTAGGTGTAAAGATACTGATACATATGTCTGTGATGGATATATATGGTTTAAAAATGATAAATTAGTATGCATGGTAGGTTCTTGTAAATATACTGATGATAATACCAAATGGATCGTATCATTAGAGATAATGAAAGAATATAAAGGTTATGGATTATCTTCACAAATAGTAGATTTTGCAGTAAAAGAATTACATTGTAATTATTTATCTGTAAATAAAAATAATGAAATTGCATTAAAGGTATATGAAAAGTATGGATTTAAAACTTATCATGAAGATAAAAATATGTTTTATATGAAACTAAAAAATACTATCAATGAATCAATTGATGAGCTTTATATGATTTTAAATAAACAAGGATTAGAACTTGTAAAAGGGAAACAATATTCAGATTCTATACAAGATGTGGATGATGAATCAATATCTAATTTTAACGAATACGATGGAATACCAGAGGAGGGAAATAGTATATGTACTTTGAGAGATTCATTGAAAGTTTAACTGAGTGCGAAATAATTTGTAATGAGGAAGCTACAAAAGTACAGTCTATTCATCCTCAAGATATTATTTCAAACAAAGAAATTATATTACAAGAAGCAATATTCAGTAAAGAAAAAATAGATGCTGCTTTTCAAAAAGCTAGAGAAATATTTATGAAATTAACTCAACAAATGATGAAGATTACGTTTGAGTTAAAGAAAAGAAATACTAAATGGTTTGAGACCGTTAATAGATTTGATATTAACAAAAAAGATTTAAAAGACTTTAAATTTGAAATGTTTAATTATCAAGAAGGAATTAAACGAATAGAAGATACCCCATTACCTAAATTTGAATCTGTTAATATACAAGATTTTTCTGGAAACGCAGAAGTGTTTAAACAGAACGCATTTAAAAATCTATATATGAAAGATGAAAAGGGAAATGAAGATATTTCTAAAAATTATTTCCGTGGAAGTTCTGAAAAAATGACTATTGATGATAGTAAAGCAAAGATGTTATTTCCATATGCTGTAAATTGGTTACGTAATTATGAAAGATTTACAAAAAATATTGAAATATCTAATGAAACTTTAAATAAAATAGTTAATGATGTATTATCCACTAACAAGGTTTCAGTAACAGAATCTATTTTGTTATCAGAATCAATATTTAGAGATGAATACTATGATATTCTTTTAGAAGATGCAGTTGATCCATCAGATATTGAAAAAGAAGAAAAAAATGATTCTAATACTATAAATAGTAATCCTGAAGAAAATAAACAAAATAAAGAAGTTACAGATAGAATAGAAGCTGTTAAAAAATACTGGAAAATTTGTTCTTCTATACAAACTATGAAAATGGATATAGCTAGAGAAATATATACAGTATTTACAGATTTTATTGATAAGGTAATGAGTTAATTAGGAGGATAGTACATTATGAATAAAAAAGAAATATCACAATTATTAATAGAAACTGCCGAAATTCTCGATGAAGGAATATTAAATAAAATTGAAGAGAAAAAAATTAATAGTGTAGATAAAATTCTTGACGAAATTAGATTTATGATTGATAAAAATAAATATAAAGATTACTTTATTAATATTCAAGAAATGTCTGGAATAATTAAATCAAATATAAATTTAATTGGTTTAGATGTACAAAGGGATAGATCTAATAAACAAGACTTTAGTTATCATTTATATACTGATAAATATCATAAATGGGAAAATGTAAAATATTCATATGATACATTAATAACAGCTATACGAGCTGATAAAAATTTACGTAAATTTTTATAGAGAGGTGATATAATATGGAGTGTGATTATTATGAGTAAAAATTCAAATTTAGCTACTCTCTTACAAGAAGCAGCAGTACTATTAAATGAGTCTATATTAGATCCAGTAAATTCTACTAGATGTAGAGAAATATTTGACGATAATGATATAATGAGAACAGAAATTGTTACATATATTAAAAATTCATTTAATTTATGGGTTAAACAACTTAATCCAGAATTGAAAGTATTTAAAGTCAAATGTTTCAAAGCAATAGGTTCATCTACAGGATTCCAATATACAGATACATCTGATCTTGATATTCAAGTATATATTGAAATATTACCAGGGCATGAATTTAAAGAAATATTTAAATTAATTAAAATATTACCTAATGGTAATAATGCTATTAATACTCAACATCCTGTAAACTATTTCTTTATCGATGAGAATAATCCTACAGATCTTAATAAAGTAGAAAATCTCTATAATATAGATACTGAAAAATGGGAGAAACAAACAGATGCTAATGATGCAGAAGTTCCAGTATTATATGTAAGAGAAATATCAAGACTGTTCACAGATGCTTTAGATTTATTACTTGGAAGATATGATAGAGATCTTCAATATCTTGAAGATAGTTTAAAATTAAATCCTGAAGTACAAAGTATAAGTAAAACTGAAAAAGATGATGCTATTAATAAATGTATTATACAATTAAGATCAGATATTGATAGTATGAGATTAGCAGATAAATTAATACATGGATTTAGATTGCAAGCTTATGATGATAATAATTTCTTTCATATATCAATAAATTATATGGATGATAATGATCCACGTAGGAGTATGAATGAAGCTATTTATAAGACTCTTGATAAATTTCAATATAGAGAAAAATTAAAAGAAAAAATAGATCAAGGCAAAGAATTACTTGATAAAATTTCATCTACCGGTGATGGAAATAAAAATAATAACATTTAATTAATGAGTTACTAGATAAGGACTGAGTCCTTATCTAGGTTTTTGTTCCCTATAAATAAAGCTAATTAAATAAATGTTGTCAAACAATTCTATAATAAACTTATTTGAATAAGGAGGAATTACTATGTATAATTCTAATATTGCTATAACTAGCAATGGACAAATATTATATAACGGAATGAAAATGGAATTATTTATTCCAGATTCTTTTTTTAAAGCTAATTTTGCAGAGGAAGTTGGAACTGCATTTTATGTATTTGGAAATTTAAGGTCATATCACTATTTTAATAAAGATGACGATAGATCTAAATCAAAGGAAGCTATATTATATTACCCATTAAAATTCTATACACGCCCAGATGAAGTTACTCAAGAAAAACTTGACTTTGGAGATGGTGATGAAAAATATTGGGTATTAACATATTATAAAGGATCTGTATTAATGACAACATCCGAAGTTATTAAAGATGCCAATAATGCTCAGTATTTAATGAATCTTGTAATGGCTGGTAAAATGGATATGGTTGAATATGCAAAAATACCAACTATGATTCAATTGTGTAAGCATTATAATGGAGTAAATTTTGAAGTTCCTGCAACATATGAAGAAGTAATCGTAGCAGACTATTATAGAAGCAAATCAGATCCAACAAGACCTGCTAGATTTGAGGCTGCAATGAGTACTGATCCTCATTATTATGCTAAAGGTATAACTGAAAGAGAAAAGGTTTCATTTACATCAACATTCTCTGGATTAACCTTTGAAGATATGACTGCAATGCTAACTATGGCAGATAATGCAAAACGTGAAAACCGAGAAGAAGTTATATCAGAAATAGAAAAAGTTTCATTAGGAGAAATTTAAACCAAATTACCCCCCCCATAATACAACATTTAATTAATGAGTTGATACTAGACAGACTCAGGGTCTGTCTAGTATCTTTTGTTCCCTATAAATAAAGCCAATTAAATAAAAATTAATAAGGAGGATATTATTTATGAATAACAAAACAAAAATTTCACAACTTTTAAGTGAAACATCAGAATTGTTAAGTGAGAGTACTGATTTAGATTTAAAGAAATCTTATGAACTCTATAAGAACAGCATTAAAATTGAAATAACAACTGTAAAGGAATTTGACAAATTAGTTCGTAAATATACTGAGGATGCTATTAGAAGTTGTTATTATACACAATTTAATTTTAAGTTATTTGATGATTATGACATATCATATAGGGAGTTTAAGAAAAACTTTAAAAATGATAGTAAACCAAAATTTGAGAGTTTTGAAAATGGCGATATGATGTTTAGAGTATATAAATATCTTGAAACTAAGAATATCCATGATGGGTCATATAAAAGAGAAATCCCAATGGAAATAATATTTGAATATTGTCATAATAAAGGAATATTTAGATGGTCATTTGATGGTAGTGATTAATAGACTTTAAAATGTGGTATATGTGGAGAAGGATTAATTTCCTTCTCCTATTTTTCGTGTTTTATATATTCTTAGCTATCTCTCGTGGACGTTTTCTATGTTTCTGTGGCAGACTTTATTATTAAGATTAGTGCACCATTCGAGAAATTTGCCGATAAATATATGTAGATAATTTACCACAACATACAATACCCACCTGGAATTCCAGGTGGGTATTATTTATTTTTTTTTAATTATTTATAATATTTATCATATGCTTTTTCTAATTTGTTAATATATCTATTAACAATATCAATCGCATGGGCTTTATTCCAGTTTTTCTCGTCACCGTTACCAGTTTTTCTCAAGCTATTAAAAACAGCAAAAGATGCTGTCCAACTTGCGGCGGATGATGCTACATTTAATGCAAGAAGAGCATTGAAGCTATTTAAAGCTACTGCTACTTTTGTCAATGCACCAAATGTTACACTTAAGACAGCACCAAATGAAGAGATAAAAAATAAATTACAAAAAATGTTAGATGATATTGATAGAAAAGAAAAGCAAGCACAAAATGAATGCATTGCACAACTATTAATAGAGGCAACAGAATTATTAAATAAATGAAAAAAAAATAAAGAGTAGAGGGGTTACCCTCTACTCTTTTATTGGTATCAACAACTTACAAAATTCATTTTCATTGATCTAATATGGGCATACTTATTCTTAGTTGTAATTCCTCCACGTATGACTCTCATTGATCTATTTTCACTTAAATGCTCCAATATTCTTAAGTATAAGCTATAATAAATATATTTTAATTTTTTAGTCATATCTGACCATATGGTAGATTTTGATACTCCGAACACTTTAGCGGCATCTCTTACCATTACTTTGGTGTCAATAATATATACGGCTTCATCATATATCCGTTTATCTATTTCATGTTTTTTCACAACTCACAATCCCTTTCTATACACACTATAGTTTAGATTTAATAGCCTTTATTTCGTTCTTCTTAACGCCAAAGTCCTTATTCAATGTATTATAATACACACTCACATCGAATTTAATTAGATATGGTTTTAATTTTTTAAGCGATTCAAATTTATCCACACCCATATCAGTATCGGCGAATATATTTATTTTACAGTTTATTAATCCATATTGCTGTATATATTGAATTAATGTGTTAACAATTCCTGATCCACAGGCAGCCAAATAAATCTTATTTGTATATTTCTTATCAAGTTTCATATGATGATATATTCCAAGTATATCAAATGCGCCCTCTGCAATATTTATTACAACAGGCTCCGGTGATAATAAATCTAACGGAGTCGGAATACAGTAGGCTTTACTTATAGCATTATCTGATCCAAATATCGGGATGTTAGTATATCGTTTCCTGAGTTTATTATTTTTACTAATATCTCGTATTATTACATAGTCATTATATGCACTTATAAAAGATATTCCATAATCTGATAAATTTTTATAATATGCTTCATCACGTTTATTTATTTTTACTTCATTAATATTTAAAAGATCTATAAATGATAGATTTATTTTAAATCTATATAGATCTTCATATGATAAATTTAGTCCAAGACGATTGTTAATATAGTTACGTTTAACTTCAGAAACATCTGATAATGTATTGATTACATTATATAATTCTTTTTTTGTACGCGATTTATATTTTCCATCTATTTTGATATTTCTATTTGCTAAAAATTTGTTTATATCTTTCTCAGCATCAACTTTTTCAAATCCTATCATAAAGAAAAATTCTGGATTTATAATTCCATGTGCTTGACAATTTGCTCTAAAGCATTGATACTGACCAAATTTTTCAGTACTAGGATCTATATTAACAGAAAATGATGTAGCATATGGATCTGATTTACTATCTCCACAAAATGGACATCTAAAAGATATTTCTTTACCAGAAATAGATCTTTTAGCTCTTGGCATACTTAAAAGTGCATCTCTCAATTGCTCAAGAGATGCCTCATTTAATTCATATTCGTTTTTATTTTTTCCCATTTATGAGACACCTCCTTCACAATTATAATATATTATTCAAGATATTCGTAATACACTATTGCATGCAATGCTGCACTATCACTTTGTCTAGGAAATATATAGTTAATATTAATTATATTAACTATATCTTTATCTTTATTTATATTATTTATCAGATCAAAGATATCATTTCCAATATATACTTTTAATTGTTTTTTAAATGAATGCTGTTTTGGAGGCATCTCTTGAGCAAGTTTTAAATCATTATCTACATTATTCCAGTCAGGATCAGGTTGCTTAGCTGGATCATCTATTAATTTTTCTGCAAGATTTTTATAATTCTTAATAGTTTTAATTTCCATACTAATAATTCCTCCTAATTTATCCTATCATTTTAAGAAATCTAATATATTCATCTGAAGCTATCTCAATGTCAGGTTTAATTTCTTCGCCTTCCATTTCTGGAAGATTATAATCACAATATTCTATAGGCGTATTAATCAACATAGCTATATTTCTTAATATTGGATTATTTTCAGGATCTATACCCTGATTGTATTGTTCCATAAGCTTCTGAAAGCGTTTTGATTTCTCTATTTTTTTTAATTGCTTATTAGATATTTTCCTACGTTTAACAACTTTTGATAAATTGCCAGTCATAATTTGGTGTATGTATATAAATCCCATAGAACCCATTATTCGTTTAAATATAACAAGTAACTTTAAATAATTTTTTCTCGATATTGATTTAAGATCATAATACCCACCAAAGTATTTTGAGAAAAATTGTAATACAATATCTGCAAAGAAAAAATTCTGCAGATGATTTTTATAATATTCCAATTCTTCTTTTTCAGGATATACATTATAATCCTTTTCTATTTTCTTTATAGTTTTTTCAATATTAAGAGATGAAATAATTATATCTAAATCTGATATTCTTGCAGAGTTTGTTTCCATTTTTTCTAATCCGCTGAGCTCATCAGTTTTAATACTCATGCTAATATCAGAATAATCATATTTATCTTTAGCTAATAGCATAGTTTTGATTTGATATGGTATCGCTACCTGTATTAAAAATATTAAATTTTTACTAAATATAGATTTTGGTAACAAGTCTACAACTACAGCTTCTACTAATTTATCTGCATAAATAATTGGTGTAATTTTCTTATTACGAGCTCTAGCCCATAGTATTTTTTCACTTGCTCGTGTTGATGTAAGATGAGCATTTACTGTAACTACTAATTTATTGTACATTTCAGAATCTCCCTGAAATAATGGGAAATAAGATGTGAATATTTGATATAAATAATTTTTTATAGTTAATGGTGGTAATTTTTTAATCTTATATAATTCTGCTATGCTTTCAGAATTTACTGCATAATAATGACATATAACAGGTATAGTTAATTTATATGCTATAGATAGAGCCATTAATGCTTTTCCATGCTCATTCATAAATTGTAATGCATGTAAATCTATTTTTTTAACTTCATCAGTAGGAGTAAGATCTATTGCATAATAATCATCAACCATTTTAAAAATCTTTTCAATCATATTATCAGATAATAAATACTCACAAATATCTGACATAAATGCAGATATAGGATATTGGATAGTTTTATTGTCAATTTGATATTTAATAACAAGTAATGCAGATAAAAATTCTTTATCTTTATCATACTCTTTAAAAAATATATTACTATATCTACATGTGCTATCAAGATTTTTACTATATGCTGATTTTGTTACTATAAATGTATTAAGATTTGTTATATTGTCTACATTAAAACATTTATCAAATGCAACATAGACATTTTTACCATCTTTCTTATAAAAAGATGGTTTAATAGATTCTCTTTCAGAATCAATATCATATAGCTTCATATTAAATCGACTCCTGGATCGCATTATATTTATACTGTTTCCAACATTTTTTAAATACATTTATAGCACCTTCACATGATCCTAAATTATATAAATAATTTAATCCTTCATGTTTAGATTTAATATTTGGAAAATTTTTATCTAACATTAAATCTTTGGCAAGATCACCTTCAGGAGTATTTTCTTTTTTATAAGTATTAATTGTCCATGCTTTAAATCTTATCATAATAAATTTCCTCCTTTTACATTCCAACCTCAAAGTTATAATCATCTGGTATTTTTGGTATATCTTGAGATAATACTCTTGCAGTATAAATCTCTTTAGCTGTATTAATTAGAATATTTTTAAGGTCATCAGAATAACCAAATCTTTTTTGGTTAATTTCTATAGACTTAAATATATTTCCATCATCATGTCTTTCAACTGCTGCTATCCAATCACATATCATTTCAACTATATCTATTAATGACATGCCATTTATTCCATCAACAAAATGTTCAGGATGATGTGAATTTAAAATATAATGATTATGTAAAGCTACTTCCATCTTCTTTAATTGATCTTTGTATTCATCTGAGCCATACGTTAAAGTTTTTAAAGTTGGAGTTACTTCATCAAATATAGGCTTTTCACATTCATCTAATTTAGAATTATCATGATTTATTGATCTAAATACTAATGCTTTAATAATCGAATTCATATTATCAGTTACTTTTCTTTTATGAAGTATAGTATCTTCAGTAGAATCATACATATTAATCATTCTCCCTTATTTAAATAATTTATTTTTATCCAATCGCATATATCAGTCATATATGTATTAGTTCCTAACCATAAGACATTTATACAATTTTTATATTTTTTATATTCACTGTCACGATTGTCAGGAATCCAATTATCCCAATTAGATTCTATTATCGATATAAATTTGTCATTATTTAATCCGGTTAATCTTTCTTTTAATCTCTTAATATGAGATTCTTTATTATCCTTATTAGGGTAAACAGATATAAAATCTATATTATTTTCATCTAATGCTTTCTTTACGTCTTCATGAGATGATATAAATATACAATCTATAGATTTATTATTTAATAAATTTTTTATATTATCTATATAATTTTGAGGAAATTCAGGATTTCTTGTATTTGTTTTGTTTCCATTTTCATCATAAATCCATGAAAATTTAGATGAATCTGAGTCAATTAAATTCATATTAGAATTTTGTACTGCATATGTTTTCCCTATTCCAGGAAAAGCAGAGATAATAACTGGTTTCATAATTAAGTTAATTCCTCCATTTTCTTAATACTATTTAAAAATCTTCGGCATATATTGACCGTCATGATTTTCAGAAAATATAATATGCATTATATTATAATAATCAGTATCATTATATATTTAATGCTCTTTATCTTCATGTACTATTAATATACACCATTTATGCATATCTTTCATAACGCTAATAATATCCATTATAACCTATATCAATTAGATTATATAATTCACAATGAAGATCATTCTTAGGGTCAAAATATATCTTACGCAATGCTTGTTCTAAACATTTATAATATTTGCTATTATATTATTCTTTTCTTTTTGAAATTTACAATATATTAGTTTATTGATAACTTTAATACAATCTTTCATAATTTCTTTACCTTCTTAGAAATCTTTGATGATTTTATTCTTGTTAAACTTTTAGTGTCTTTAACCTTTTTAGTATAATCATGATGTTCACCATCAAATTCACTTTTTTTAGATATTTTATTTTTACTTTTTTTGATTTTTTCTTTTTCAACTAATTTGTTATAATCTTTTTGTATTTTGCGTGTTTTTTGTAATACTTCTGCTTCTTTAATATGTTTAAGAACAACTTTTAAGTCACATTCAACATAATCTCCCATTTTTAAATCACTAATATCTGTATATCCATTAGTAACTATATAAAATAATGCAGCATAAATTGAAAAATCATAAGATAAAACTCCATAAGGATTACGAGTTTTAGCAATATCTGATAACATTTTAGATGATAATTTCTTTTTACATTCTCGTATAAAAAGTTTCTGTTTATCATATGCATTTGCAAAAGTATATAAAAATGATGGAGAATTGCTAAATATTTGCATTTCCATATCATTTATAGTATTTCCTAAACTTTTTTTATTTTTTTCAAATTTCAATAATACATCATACATAATTCCATCAACACTAGATGGAATATTAACTATAATGTATATATCATCTTTTACAAAATAGGTTTTATGTGTAATTTTTTTACATATAGAATTATAACGTTCTTTATATCTATCTTTAGTAGCATTTATGTTTAATACTGCAGATCCTTTACCAGCAGGATTATGTAAAAATTCTTTTATATAAAATGCCATTTAATCACCCCTATCTTTCTTTTCCTGAGGAAAATATTTTTTATCATACAGTTCACATTCCTCGAGAGTAAGATCTTTTAATCCAGTTTTATTAGTTTCTAAAAGTATTCTTGGTAAATGAGGATTACCAAAATGATCAGAGGCTTTAGAAAATTTATTAATATAGAAATTAATATTTTTAATAGTTAATCACCAACTTTTATGATAAATGATAGAGATGGAAATTAATTTCCATCTCTATTAAAGTAAATTTAGTCATTATATCCTCTTTTAACAACATCGAATTCCGGTTGTCTAGATATAAATGATCTTGCTGTGGCAAGTAATGATGCCATATCTGTTGCATTTTGAAGTATGGCTCTATCAGTATCAGCAGAATTTATAACTTCAGTAGTATCGTCTTGTCTCATATTAAATGAGCTATCTTTTGGTCTTAAATTAGTTACGTAATCAATAGCTTTTTCATAACCTAATTTATTAGCACATAATTGAATCATAAGTTCTAAATATGAATCTCTTATAGCTATTAAAATTTCTTTTTTAGTATCAAATGCATTAGAAGCATATGAATCATTATCTAATAATTTATTTATAATAGCTGGTATAACTACATTACATCCTTGAACTATTCCATGTTTCATACATGAAATAGCTTGAGGAATTCCATCATTAGCAAGTTCATAATTAATTGCTTTTCTTTGCGGAGAATATCCACCAACAAAGAATTTAGCATAGTGTCTTGTTAAAAATGCTTTTCTATTTTCTAATATACTAATTCTATCATTATGAGATGTAGGATCTTCATTAAGATCATCTATCTTTTCATTAATTTCTTTTATCCTTAATTGAACAGCTTCTTCATCTGTACAGGGGTTACTAAATCTTGCACAAAATTCTGTCAATAATGTTTTTGAACATGAGCCTGAAGACATTTTGATTAAGTTATTTACAGCTTCTATAGATGATACTTTCTTAAATGATTCACTATCTATAGGTTTAGCACCTATAGATGCACATAAATCTAAAAATTCTTCATCTAATGCTGAATTTCTAATCTGAAATACTGGAACTCTTGAAAATAATCCAGGTGATGTAGAATTTATCGATACAATACCTGCTAATGTATCATCTTTTATACCAGTAGCAAGGAATATTGTATCTCTTTCTTCTCGCATTGACTGTTGTGCATAATTTATATAATTTTCGAGACTTATATCAAATCTACCATTAACTACAACAATCTTTGGATCATTATATTCCATTCTAGATAATCCATTAAAGAATATATCAGGACGAATAATTGTTCCAGATGTTTCAACACCTTTTACTAACTCATATCTATGAGATTCATTAGGACTAAGCTCTATTAAGATTAATGGTTCCACTGAATTTAGCTCTTTAAACATATCAATTATTTTTGTTGCAAGTTCAATATCACCATCAACTGATGTATGTACTGCTTTATATAGCATATCAAAATCAATTAATGTTTCTGTTAAATCATCATCAATTCTGTCATATGCTATTTTCTGAGAAACATCCTTCAACATAACTAATATTTCAGAAACTACCTCTTTAATATTTTTATTTAATACTGATGGTGCTACATTTCCTTCTTTGATTATATTCATAAATTTTTCATACAATCTACATAGAAGTAATATAGTTGTTGTGCTACCATCACCTACTTCATCTACCTGTTTATTTGCTACAGATAATATAGAACCAAGAATGGCAGAAGATATCGTGCCGTCTGTTCTAATTTTACTTAAAATAGTTTTACCGTCTTTTGTAGCCTCAGGTCTTATATTATTATCTAGAATGATATGAGATCCGTATGGACCATAACATTCTTTCATTACATCGTATACCTCTTTTAATATTAAAGATGTACTATTATGAAGATATTCATTATCAGCAGCATTTGATCTGTATAATTGTTTATCATTATTCATTATTATCTTTACCTCCACATAATTTATCAAATAATTCATTACTAAAATCAAATAAAGATATTATTGCAACTTCTATATATGCACTTTTTTCTGCATCGTATAATTCTTTTTTAGGCATTAATATATCTAAACTTTTATTATATTGATAATTATATCCTACTTTTGATATAATAAAAGTTAAATTATTGATATCTATTTTCTTTCTATCTAAAATAAGCTGTATTAAATCAATATCATCTAATACTATGGCAGTTATTTGATTTGTTTTAATGTATTCTTCAAGCTTGTCAATTGTTCCATCATAATAATCATTTTTAAATGCATCATCTTTTGCATTTTTATCTGAAAATAGAATTACTGTATCCTCTATAAATTTTTGAGAAGATAAAATATCAATATATTCATACATTTTTGTCCGTGGTGCTATGTCATAATAACTAGCCCAATTATTATTATATTTATCATTTAATTTTTGTGGTATATTAAATATTTTTGATAAATCTTTATTTTTACGTGTTATACATTTATAAAGATTTTCTTCAAATGATGGTAATTTAATTTTATTATAAGCATATAATTCAAGTAAAAACATAGCTTCAGGAACTCGTAATGTATTATTTGGTAATATTAATATTCGTTCTTTTCTACTAAAATTAGGTTGATAATCCATATATTATCATCCTTTCATTTACAATATAAGTTCTGGAGACATTATACTTGTCTCCAGAACTAATTCATCTTTTTAATCTAATGTTTCTAACTGAGAAATTAAATCATTAGTATTAACATTTTGTGTTGTGCCAGAATTGCTTCCATTATTTTCAGCCCACGATAACTTAGATGACCTTGGTGTATCAATTTTAATACCAAGAGCTTCCATGCATTGCATCTGTCTACTAGCTAATCTATTCATATTGAAATCTAATTCTTTCTTAATAAAATGAGCTTGAGCATTGCACCATGCTTTTGCAAATTCCTTAAGATTATCAATAAAATAATCTACATCTGTATCAAGGCTAGATTTACTATATGAACCAGTTGTAGGATCATAATCTGTAATTAGATCATCATTTCTGAATTGGAATACACAGAAATTATCAGATGTTTTATTCTCATTAATATTATTATAAATTACTAATGTAATTCCTTCAGTAAGATTAAATTTTTTACCATCACAGACTTCAATAAGATTCGTAGCTGAACTAATACAATTGCTACCAATTTTCTTGCCATTATCTAAAGCATCCTTTGCTTTATTAAGTAATCTACTAAGAGCCTTACATTTCTTTCCTGTAAGATAAATAATATTTCCTGACTTATAATCATATTTAGCAACATTACTACTTTGAGTTCCGTCATTAAGTAATCCATGAATTCCAATAGAAAGGCTGTTTTCAAGATACTGAATTGATAATGATTTCTCACCATCTAGACCCATTCCATAATATTGATTACCTATAGTCTTTACGAGATACTTGCTTTTTTGTTCATTATTCATAACAAAAATTCCTCCTATATTTAATTTAAATTTATTTATATTAAGATTATAAGTATGTCTTATAATTTTTAATATCTTATTAATTCATATTTATAATATATATATCAAAAAAATAATATAAAAAGTGGGAGATAAACTCTCCCACTTATAATTAAAAACGATGACACCAATTTTTAATTGAATTAAAAATATTATGTAATGAATAAGATTTAACAGATTTACTAAAAACAGGTATGAATTCCTGATAACGGTAGCATGGGTCAATAATATCAGTTATAATTTTTTCACCTGCATTATTAAATGCATTATTCTTATCCATTGTACTTACTAATTGTTTATATGGTACTTTATAATAATCTAAAGATGTTATTAGATCTTTACGAATTTGGTTAGCACCATTTTCATCTTGTAATCTTCCAGAAGTAACATATGGATGATTACATTCAAGAAGATAATTATAATTATCCCAAGAATTAAATGAATCATATACTAGGTTGAAAAAGTTATTATAAAGTTTTTGATCTCTCATATATAAACCACATAATAACAATGGTGAATCTGTAATTATAATATCTACATTGTCTTTTAATCTATTCATTCTTTGGAGCTGCATTCCAAATATGTATGACTGATTTTCGAGTTCATTCATAGAATTCTCATATACTTTATCTTTAGCAAACTCTGTAACGAGTTCGCAATTATAACCAAGTACTTTAAGTCTATAAAATATGTATGCAGCAAGTGATGATTTTCCACAACCTGGTTCTCCAAATAAGTTTATTACTTTACACATTTCTACATCCTCCTAATATATAAAAGATTTTACAATTTTTGCAAATTTATATTTATTAAAATATTGTAATTTACCTCTCATTATTTTAATATTATCTGTATTCTTAATAACTTTTATACTGTGCTTGTTATGAATTACTGTATATAATGAATTAACAATAATTCTTGGAAAATGTGAGTATAAATCGTCAAAAGAAACATTTTCCAAATTAAGGATGACAAGTTTTTTAGAATTTAGTAATTCAGCCATATTATTAGCCATTGAAAATGTTTCAGCCGTATTATTAAGCATAAATTTTAAATCTTCAGCACATATGTTTATTAGAATAACGTTGTTATAAATAGGTGGTTTATTTAATGATTCTGCAAGACTTGTTTTAAACAAATATGGATACGTTTCATTAATGTATATATTATTTAATATTGATAATGGATGTATTATTAAATTGTAAATTTTTCTCAATTTATTCATTTTTTATTCCTCCTTTCAATCTAGTATAATATTTTGTAAATCTCATACATACATCTTTTCCATTAATTTTTTCATTCCAAGTAGATAAAAAAGTCCTATGCATCCATGTAACTTTTTTATCTACATTATTATCAATAATATCTGGAAAATATGTGTCTGCTTTATCAAATTCTGTGCATATATGTGTTATGTATAATCCGTCAAATTCATCTTTAAATTCATTATATAACATTTCACCACCAATAATAAATACATCAGAATACTTTAAATATTCATCAATAATTTCATGTAAAGATTTCAAATTATTAACTACATGCATATTTTTATCGGTTGATATAATAGAATTTGATAAAATAATATTAATTCTATTTTTTAATGGCTTTTGACCTGGAAGAGATCTAAATGTATTACCTCCCATAACAACAGTTTTACCAATAGTTAAGTCTTTAAAATATTGGAGATCTTTTTCACTATGATGTAAAAGATTATTTTCAAATCCTATAGCTCTATTATTATCTATAGCTGCAACTGCATATAAAAAATTATTTTTCATAATATCATATCCCTAAATCAAATTTTAGTTGATAATTAATAGATTTAATCTTTTCTTCTAAATAATTTTCCATTCTAAAATCATCGATAGTAAAGTTAAAAAAGTTAGTTTTATTTGTATCTAAAACTAACTTCGGATAACCATTTTTAGATAGAATAGATTTTCTATTACTGAGTTCTTCTGCTTGTTCAAGATGTCTATCATATATTTGTTCATTTTGAACGAAATGAACAAATACACCAGGTTTATAACCAGTAACTTTACATATCATAAGCATTAATGCACAATACTGAATTTCGTTAATTCCTCCAGCACCACTAGCTGCACACATATCACCAGAACGTTGCACTAATGTCATATCTATATAGTACTCATTATTAGTTTTTCTCACATTCCACATTGTTAAAAATGCACATGGACATAAACCAGGGGTTTTAAAATCATCTACTTGCCATAAATCTATAATGTGTCTACGACCAAAAGGATCATTTTTAATATTTTCAATAAATTTATTAATATCAATATGATCTTTTACAGTCGCACCATATCTCTTCCCTATTGTTTTATCTCCAATATCCCATTCGTCCCAATAGTTAATTTTATATTTATTATTAAGTAATTCAAGAGAATTACTTTGATCTTGAAAAATCCACAATATTTCTTTAATAGCAGATCTCCATGCTTGAGGACGCAGTGTCATAATAGGATATTGTCCAGAATTAATGTCATATCTTCTTAATACTTGATTTATACTATATGTATATGCTGGCGTTCCATCAGAATATTTGGGTCTTGGATTCTCATCTAAATATCCATAATTACGTATAACTTTTACATCTAATTTAAATAAAAGATCAGCATGATTATCTGAATATATCGTATTACTCATATTTAATTCCTCCAATATTTAGATAACAATTACCAAATAATTCTCTACAATTATTACAATTCATTATCATATCTTCAGTATTGAGAATTTCTTTAATGTCATTCTTAAATTCATTATCATTTTTGATATCCCAACTAGAATCATAGCCAATATCTTTTAAAAATGTATGTACCGATAAGACAACTAGTTCTTCTGTGATATCTGATGATTTATTTATTTCATTATTTAAGATAGATTTTAAATTATTTGATACTGTCATTGAAAGAGGATGCGTATGATATATAGTATCATCATTGAATCTATCTTTTGTAACATAATATATTAAATGTTTACGCATGTATACTTGAACTAAATTAGTAATGCATTGTGCAATATTTTTTCTCATTTCTTCTTCCCCTTTACTGGTTTTATAAATGAATTTGGACAAAGATAATTAACATAATCTACATATGTTAATAATTCTTTACAATTTTTTGTATTAAGTAACATTAATTTTTTATTCGTAATTAATGAATCTTCTGTGACATTTATATCAAAATTATACTCATTAGTACCATAAGTTAGTTTTAAATGTTCAAGAAAATCTAAATATTCGGAATAAGATTCAGATAATTTTTCAATATTAATATCTGTAGGCATCTCTACCTCTATCATATATAAGAATCTTGATCCTATTTTAATTTCATTGAACTCAATTTTAACTGGTGATGCTGATGATTTTATATAATATTCATATACCCATCTTATTTTATTTATAGGTCTATTATAAAGTTTCATTGAATCAAATTCTTTTTTCTTTAGATTATATTCTTTTTTAGAAATTTCACATTCTATTTCATATCGTAAACTTTTTCCAAAGGCACTACTTATATCAGATTTTAAATTTTTTTCATAAGTAGTATTTTTACCTTCTTTAATTTTACGATATCTAACACCGTTTTTATCAAAAAATTGTGTTATATTATATATATGACTCATCTTTAAATCTGTTATGAGATTACTAAATTCTTCAGAAGAAATTAAATATTTCTTTTCAAGTTCAAATCCTGCTGATGTTCCATTTGATAATGTTTTTATAATAAAATTTGTATATTCATTATCATATTGTGGATTTTTTGATACATTAATTATAGGTTTATTTAGAGATAATGCAATTCCTAATAAATATTTATCATAATCATCAGGAAATTTTTCACTATTATCATAAAATATAACTTCGCAGTTTTTAAGATTTTCTATATATGTATTCATTATTTCTGCTGATATTGGTACTTTACTATAGTTTGTTACAAATACTCTTAATGATGTCAGATTTGTTCTAATAGATTCAGTTTTATCTATTGATGATAAATAAAATATATCTATATGATTTCTATTCTTAAATACTTTTTTAACTTTATTTTGTTTACTCATTTAATTTATACCTGCCTTTATTATTTTATTATAAATCTCCATCCCAACTAGTATCCCCAAGTATATTTTTATTTAACATATCTGCTAAATATAATCCCATTGCACCTGCTTGAGATAATGATCTACTTACGCCTGCACCATCTCCTATAGCATATACATTTTTTTCATGTATTTTAAACATACTTTTATCTATAAATTTAGGTCTGCATGAATAATATTTAGCCTCTACTCCATATAAAATAGTATCATGATTAGCAATTCCTGGCATAAATTTATCTAATTGATAAATCATTTCAATAATATTATCCATTGCAGCACTAGGTATTACTAAAGATAAATCGCCTGGTGTATGAGATTTTAGAGTAGGTTTAACCGTACTTTCAGATATTCTTTTTTCTGTTGATCTTCTACCGTCAATAAGATCTCCAAATAGCTGAGAAATTATTTTATCTCCACCAAGCATATTTGCTAGTCTTGCTACATTTTGAAGATATTCGATTGGTTCATTAAATGGCTCAGTAAAATTATGAGTTGACAGAATTGCAAAATTACTATTTTCAGTTTTTAATTTTTCATTTGAATTAGCATGACCATTAACTGTTAAAATGCCATCAGTATTTTCTGTAACTACTTCTCCTCCAGAATTAAAACAAAATGTTCGTACAATATCTCTATGTTTCTTTGTGAGATATTTAATTTTAGGTTCATAAATTTGTTTAGAAACATTTTCACATATAATTCGTGGCACTTCTACTCTAACACCTATATCTATTTGGTTATTGAAGGTTTCAGTACCATTATATTCACAAAAATCTTTAAACATAGCTGAACCTGATCTACCAACAGCCAGTATTAGATTATGAAAAATAAATTTTTCATTTTCATTGTTTGTAATCAATTTGTTATTCAAATCAATATTATATGATCTGATATTTGTATTACAATAAAAATCTACATTATCACATGATAACAGATATTCTTCAAGATTTATCATTATATTATAAATACCATCTGTACCAAAATGAGAAACTTCTCCTTGTAGTAAATGAAGATCATTTTCTAATGCTTTCTTTTTTAATTCATCATTAGGTTTATATCTTTTAAATATATCATCATTGTATATATACGTTTTATTTTTCATAGCTTCTATAGATTTTGAATTCATTAATTTTAGTATATAATCAAGTTTATTCATATAATATAATGCAACAGAATTTGATATATATTCATTTATCCACCCACCATATTCTGTTGTAATATTAAACTTTGCATCTGAAAATGCTCCTCCACCTGCAATTCCTGACATTATTGCACATTCTTCACAATTTAAACATTTGTCAGTCATTCCTAAATTAATTGGGCATTTTCTATCTTTCAAATGCTTTCCTTTTTCGATAATTGCAATTGATGATGAGGGATTTACTTTACTTATTTCATAAGCAAACATTAATCCACCAATTCCTCCACCAATAATTACATAGTCATATATATATTAGTATGCATATTATATTCCTCTCTAATTTAATTACAAGACTTTTCTTTAGCAATACATTTTAATGCTCTTGCACCAATATGTACACGAACACCATTAGAAATTAATATGCTGGAAATAATACTAGTATTATTTCCAGCACGGAAGTAAGCTTTGTCTATAAGAATTTTAAGGTAATCTTCCATTTCTTGATTAAGTTTCATTCATTTGATTCCTCTTTTAACTGGCTAAAATCAATAGAAGCAGTTTTCTTATATAATAATTTATCTGATGCAAATCCTGCTGCTCCTTTATGACCTCCTCCACCAAATTGTCTTGCTATAGCTTCACAATCAACGCTCTTATCAGATGAGTATAAACTATATTTCCACTTTTCACCATCATACGAGAATGTTGATACGATAGGATATTTATTATATAATTCTCCAAATATTAAACTATTACAAGATCTATTAACTACAGCCATTTTATAACCAGCAAACATAGTTTCATATGCATTTGATTTTAAACTAGTTTCATAATCAGTTTTAATATATCTATCTAATATTTTACCTACATTAATTACATGAGTTAGATGACCAATATTGTATCCAATATCAAGTAGTCTTTTCCATTGATGTGATAATGGAAATTTAAACCATGGATCTTGATCAATCCCATATTTAAAATATCGTGTAATATCACCAAATTCAAAATGAAAACAATCCCAATCAGATACATATGCAACAGCACCAGGCATATTGTTTCCATTAAATAGTGTACACCATGTAAGAAATGCACCAGAATCATTACTATCTCTTAGACCTTTTATATTTTTTAGATATGTAAACTTTTTACATAATTCAATGCTACTCTTATGATGATCATTCCAAATTAATTTATCTCCACATTTATTAATTAATGTATCAAGTATATGTACAGTTTCATCTGTAAATGCTAAATCTGAAATATATACATCCTCACCATTTTCAATAATAGAAAGATTTATATCTGTTATTTTGTGATTATTATAATCAATTCCAATGTAATTTTCTTTATTGTAGTTATTAGTAAACTTAGCCACGATTGCTGCAGAACACCAACCATCCATATCTGATAAGTGATAAAAACATTTCATAATAATTTCTCCTTTATATTAAAAACTTTTTATTTCTTTCCATTTTGTATATTTTATTTTAACTTTTCGTAATAACCTACTAACTTGTGCCTGTGATATTCCCAATATTTTAGAAATATCATGTTGCTTATAATTATGCATTCTTAATTTGAATATTTTAAATTCTATAGGTGTTAATTCTTCATATAAACTATCAAATAATAAATTTTCATCATAACTATTAATAAGAATATTAAATACATCACTATTTGGATCTTCTATAACTTCTTGTAATTCACATTTTTCATCATCTGATATTGGTGTATATAATGAAATAGAATTATTTAATATTTGATTTCTTTTCATTTTTCGAAATTCCATCATAATTTCATTATAAATAACCATACATGCATAAGTAGAAAATTTTGATTTTTCAGTATTATATGACTTACAAGCTTTTCAAAGACCAATATTACCTATTTGTATAAAATCTTCATAATCCAATCCATTATAATTTTCAGAATTAATTTTAATTTTATTATTCACTACATAACGGACCAATTTTTGATTTTTCTCAAATAATTCATCAGGTGTTGGGGGTATTTAATTTTATTCATACACTTTTCCTCACAATATTATTTTATACTTAATAGCTGCGTTTCTACATCTTTCAAGAAATCTCTTACAAACATAATGAGCATATTCTTTACTAGTATCCATTGATTTTTCAATATCGAGATAAGTAAAATTATTTAAAAAATACTTATTTACTATTTCTCTAGATTTATCGCTCAACTTATTTAACGATTCATTATAAATCATATTAACTAATATATTATTGATAATACTATTATCAATATCATAAATTGATTTTATAATAAGTCTGGGCTCTTTTTTACTATATTTATTTAAAATTAAATTAAGTTTATTAATTAATGTATTATAAATATAGGTTTGGAAATAACCAGAACCATCATAATTTAAACATGCATACCATAATTCTAATAGTAATTCTTGATGAATATCTTCATACATTTTATTCTGTTTAGGTACTCGTTTATTAATTACTGATTCTAAATTAGATAAATTTCTATTAAATCTTTTATTTGCTAATTCTGTTGATACCATTATAACCATCTCCTTTATATTAAAAATAATAGTTTCATATTAATAATATATAGATAAAGACAAGTAAAAACTGATATGAGTATTAATACTCATATCAGTTTTTTTAATTTCTAACTATTATAGAATGGTATAACCCACAATGACATTCAGTTTCTATCTCATTTAATAAAGAATCTTTAAACTCTTTACACATACATTTTGTATCTGGGGTTTTTTCAACTCTACATGGACAATATCCATAATTATTCGTCAATGATTCTTTAATAGATTTTACTAATGTTGTATCAACATTTTGAACTATTTTTATTTTAAACGTATTAGGTTTTAAAATTTCAGTATATTGATTATCTGATGCTAATTTTATTCCGAGTACTTCATCAATTCGATAATCTTTATTAGGAATATATCTTCCATATTTTATGATTATATTTTTAAAGACCTGCAATTTTATTAGTTTTTGTTTAATCTCATAATCATAATATCCAGTATATATAACTATATCATCATCACATTTATGTTTAAGTCTAAAATTTCTAATTAATTCATATAAATCATCAAATGAATCAAAAGGTTCTAATCCTCCACAAACAATAGCAGTTGTCAATGGATTATTTATATATCTAATACATATATCATCAATCGAAATCTCTATATCTGGAGATTTATATAATTCACTATTTTGACACATACCTTCACAATTAGAATCTTTTTCACATTTAAATGTACAAGTTGGAAATCCGATAAACATTGAAGCTTTTTTGTAATTTATAAAATCTTCGTCTACTAGTTGTTTAATTATCATAATATTCCTCCAATATTAATCATTGAGCATATCCGCATAATCATACCAATTTCTTGCATCAAACTCTTTAAATCTATCTTTAGAATAATTTCTTGTTGGAACAAGATAACCAACTATTCTTTGATATGTATCATATACATTTTCACCACATTCAGGACAAATATTTGTTCCAACAAATCCATGATGATTTTTACACTCATTAATACGAGTATTAAATGCTGAATATATTACATTGTATTCTCCTACTTTATTTAACATTTCCCAAGCCATATCATTATTAGGAAAATTAGATTCAAGATTAATATGACTAATTGCGCCACCAGAACATTTTTCATCTAAAATTGAACATGTTCTTAATTTTTCATTTATCGTGCATTTAGATATTAATGGAATCCATTGATTTGAATATATAAAATATTCAGATTTATTGAATAAAGCATTATCTTTCTGGCAAAGAATAACTGCTGCTCGTTCAGCTGGAACGCTCTCAATGTTAATTGAAAATTCATCAGTAAAATTATCTTTTACGTCATTAAGAATTTCAAATATTTTTATCGCAAAGTCAATTCCTTCTTCAGACCAATACATGTTTCCAAATTCATCACTAGTAATATATCCAAATTCTTTTACAGCTTCATATAAACCAAGAATACCCATGGTAGAATATTGTTTAGACATTTCTACTCCACCATCATCATAATTTGGAAGAAGACCTTTTTCAATATTACGTTTAATAATATGACGTTGAATCCATAATGTTTTACAACATAATTCTGCTTTATGTCTTAAAATTTTACAATATTCATCAATATTTTTATTAGATTCATATGCAATTCTTACAAGATTAATTGTATTAACTTTTACTGATCCTATTGATAATGCTGTGCCACCTATAGAATTTATAAATGCATTTAATTTACTTGTATCACTTAATAGACGACAACAGTTACTCAAGACACCAACATCTTTGCTTAAAAAGAAATTACTATCATTCCAAGTAGCATTATGATCAGAACACCATCTTGCAAAATCTTTATTTACAAATCCATCTTCTTCTTTATTATAAAGAAGTGAGAATGTATTTACTGGAAATGTGAACATATTTTCACTACGGATTTCAGACATTACTTCCATAAATATTTTTTCATGCTCAATAAATGCATCAATATAATCTATAAAATATGATCCATCTGGATATTTAACTCCTCCAAATAATGATTCTACATATGATTTGTCAAATATTGAAGTATTTACAAAAGCCGTTTGATCTACCCGCATAAATGGTTGATTTAAACGATAAATTAATTTTTGGAAAGTTTGTCGTATATGATATTCAGGAGATTTTATAAAGTAACCATTTTCACAATCTTTTTTCCAAAAGTAATATGTCCATACTAATATATTTGAAAGACCGACTGCACCACTACTACGATTACTCATAAAACTAATATATTCTATAACATCATCAACAAATGTTGTTAAATGCTTGGCAGGTTTATGATTATAATTTTTAAGAAAGAACAAACCTTCTGTTGCCAATCGTGTTAGATCGTAAGCAAAACAGTAAGGTAAAAATGTACATGTTGCTGCATCATGCATATAAAATGAACCATTCCATTCATTTTCTAACCATTCTTTTGCAGTATTTAAATCATACCATTTTTTAAATTCATAGAATAATTTACTAAAACCAAATAATTTATCTAATGGTTTATCTTTTTCACTTAATAGTGATCTTATGTCTTTATTAGCAGCATTTGCATTCGAATCTATAGTTGTATCTGCAACTGAATTTTTATCAATAAATCCATTAATAAAGTCAGAGAAATTTAATTGTGTTTCATGAAATCCATTCAAGTATTCAAATTTTTCTCCATATTTATACTTAAGATGCTCAACCTCTCTATCAAAATCTTTATCAGTTTTAATTGTTATTTCCATAATTAATTACTCCTTCAAAAATTATTGTTCATTTATCCAATTATTTGCATCGATAAATTCTAAAAGTTTATTATCTATTTCCAAAACTGGAAGTTTATTTATATTTTTAGATATCATAATATCTTTATCTTCACATTTTTCATACTTAATATTTTTAGCATCCAATTTTTCTTCTAATATATTACATTTTGGACAGCCAATAGTATATAGTTTAATCATTTTTACATTCTCCTTAAAAAATTATTAAATATAGTATTAGGGATAATTTAAATTATCCCTAATATATTTACAATTCAATTATATTACTAAAGAATTGTGAGTTTTTAGTTCTATATATAGTTTTTACTCCAAGGCAATTTAATACTTGAAGTAATAACTTAACATTATTCCCTTTAATCTCATCGAGATTGATATAAGGTTTTAACCAATCTGGCATTTTTTCATCTATAGGTAATGCAATAGTTGTAATACCAGATTTTTTAATATGCTCTTCATTCTCGAACATATCCATTAATCGTGCAAATATAATAGGATTATCAACAGATAATTTTGCAAAATCTTTAGGTTTATTCATATTTACTTTTATTAAATATGCTATTCCAGGCAATTCTATTTTCTTATCTGGATATAAATGATTCCAAACATAAGCAGCTTTGAATGAACCTATTCTCATTGGTTCATCATATGCATCTTCAGATTTTATATTTGCGGTTTTAATATATTTGTCTTCTCCAGCCAATACAGACTTTTCAATATCCCTTTCAAATTTTTCTAATTTAGAAAGAATATCAGATATATTAGGTGTCTGATTTTTAGCAAGTAATATATCTTTTTCTACAAGCTTTTTAATAAAGTTTCTTGTAAACTTACCACTCATAGAAGGTTTTAAGTATTCCATCATTATCTTAATACAGGTCGTTAATCTGTATAACATTATTCATGTTCTTCAGGATTTCCCTGAATGCTGAGACTATATCTTCATCTTTACAAATGAGTAAAGATGTCTACCATTTCCATTTAAGAGATTTTCACCCACTCACTTGAGCCGTACTCCTATTGCAGAATTTCACTGCCCTCTCGGGGATAGTCGTTGAACGTCTAACACAATTTATTCAATACATGTTTCCATGATCGTTTATGTTTAATTTGTTTTAATGTACTTTTACTTATATTTATATTTTTAAGAGTAATTAATTTATGAATTTCATTTGTACTATATCCATTTTGATATAATTTATAAATTTCAACCACTAGATCTTTAGATAATTTTGATAAATAATGATTTTCACCATATATTGGATGACAAAGACCAGTTTTAGATGCATGAATCATATTAAGTTTAGTAGTACACCATTCAAGATTTTTATAATAATTATTACATTTATTTCCATCAATATGGTTTATAATATTAAAATTATTATTGTTTTTAATAAATGCTAACGCTACTAATCTATGCACTAATAAATTTTTATGAACTTTATTATTATAATTATCTAAAAGTGATATATTTATTACTATATAACCCTTACTCTTATCATATACATTTTTACACTTATATTCTTTATTATTTATAATTTTAATTGCATTACCATAATTTGAAATAAGAAATTTATCATATGGAAATGAATACATTTTATTATTTATTTCGATAGTGCTAAGAGATATATACTTCTCTCTAGACTTTATTTCAATAATAAAATCATCTCCTTATTATTAAAATAATTATATAAATTGTGTTAGTTCGCTGCGGATTGACCATATATCTTTAACCTTTTTACTATACCTTGAGTAGTTACTTCAAGCCATTATAATATTGCTATTAATAATTTAGTAGTTAAAGCTCTTAGGCATCCATACTTAATAACTAGTACAGATAGAGACTCAGTCTCTCGTTCCCGCAATTAAATAGATTTGCATATATATGTTACCATATATAGGGGCATAGAATTTTACCCTTTGTATCAATTTTAGGATTTTTAAATACATTACCTTCTTGAACTTTTATCATACCTTGATAATGTTTTTTAGCAGGAGTTGTTAAAATTGTTAAATATAAAAACTCATTTTTCATGTTTGTTTCACCGTGAGAATCGGGAATCATATTAGAACGTAATTGAAACGTAACTAATGTTTTTCTTATCATAAGAGTAATAATATGAATAATTGTATATATCATTCTAAATGATTTCTCTTCATCGATTTTAGTTTCAACCGAATTTAAATGATCTCGAGATGAAATTATATATCGATTATTTTTAAATTTACGTCTTTTTATAACTGCATACTTATCATTAATTAATTCATTGCAATAATCAACCCATGGAGCAAGATTCAAAAAGTTCGAATCCGTATCTATTACAATAACAGTTTTTCTTTTATGAGTCTTAAGTCTCAATGTACGGTTAATTATAGGATAGTCATAATGAACAAATTCTAGTACTGCTTCGCTAAATTTATTAAGATCTTTTTCAATTTCTTTCGGTGGTTTCATAGGATCAACAAATGAAACATTTGCAGAAATTATATTTCTTAATAATTGATTAGCTTTAGTTGATCTAGTTATAAATTCATATAAATTACATTTATAAAATACTCTATTCCTCTCATGTTGTGATAAATTTTCTACAATTTTTTCGATTATATTAATGTCACATTGATCTTCATCAATGAATTTTGACTTGATTCTAGCCAGTAATTCCTCGCTACTTATGTTTTCAATCCATTTTTCATCAGATTTCATAGTAGGTTCTTTTACTATATTATTTATAAACATTAAACATTCATCCATCATAGTAAATTTCACATTATCTGACATAAAATCTTCAAATGCATTAAAGGCAGTTGAAATTAAAGCTTGCCCTCTTGCTGTTGTTGCTGATGCGCATGCCATATTAAAAAACCAAGATGATGGTAAACCACTAACACCATATTCTGAATTTGCTATAACTTTACAACGTAATTGAGCTAAATCCTTTTTAGCTGCTAAATAATTATAATTATCTTTTTCCTTATTATCGATAGTTTTTTCAGCAAGTGTTATATATTTAAACTTATCTTTTTTCATTACCTTTCGTTCAATAAGTTTATTATGTAATATTTCTGTATTAGGGTTAAAGCATTCATCATGGTGTTTAAATAAACTTCCAGATTCAGTTGTTATCGCATGCTTTTCTTGAATCCAATCTACAACTTTAGATAAAGATGTATCAATTTCTTCTTTTTCATAATTGTTATAAAGTTTACATGATGGATCATTAAAATTCTCATCCCATTGGGATTCTAAAAATAACATTAATGATTTTTCATCATCATTTGGATATACAAGTCTTAATTTATCATATGCTTGAGACATCCATCTTTCTTTAAAATAACTACTCAATTTATTAGTTTCCTCCTCTCTTTTTCTGTTTTATATTTTTAATAATCATATTATTTTCTCCTTTCGGTTATTATAATATTTCGCAAATTATAAAAAATTATAATGCCTATTTTCCTAAACATATTTATAATGGAATAGAAATAACATTATAAATACTTAATTATATAGAAAAGGAGAATAACATTATGGAAAATATAATGGAAACTTTGTTTAATGAATCTCAGTCAGGAATTATTCCTGAAAGTGATCATAATAATCATATTATTACTGAAGCTGTAATATTAGATATGCTTGATGGTAATAAAGAATCTCTAGCTAAAGTATATTCATCTATAGGTAAATATGCTGTTAGAGATAATCTATTAGAAGATGCACAATTACTTGATGCTCCTGAAAAAGCTTTATGTCGTACAGATAATCATGCTAACCGTGCAGCAATATTAGCTTGTGCTAAAGAAGCTAATGATCCTGATTATGAGACATATTGTAAAGCATTTTGTCTTGTTAAAGATCTTATGTGCACACTAAAGAATAAATACGGCGATAAAGCTACTTGTAGAGTAGCAGATTGTACAAAAGTCGTAGAATCTAATCCTCGTATTATAAATGCTGTAGAAGCTTGTAAGTAATAATTTTTAAAATTAATAAATTTTAGTTGATGATCCGTTTGGATCATCAACTTTTTTTCTCATTATATATTATAATACTGCATAAATATAATATATGTTTAAGCATATATTTAATAAATTTTATAATCGAAAGGGGAAATGTATGTGAAAGAAAAATGTAAACTTATAACAAAGAATAAAAAGAAAAAGAAATGTTATATGAAAGTCACAAATAGCGGAAAAATTAAATTAATTATCGGTGATAAAATAAAAACTATTGGGAAAGGAGAAATTTTACATTCTAATATAGATAATAAGAAATCTTCTATAAAATGTGATTGTAAACAAGATAGAGCATTTTTAATATCAAATAAAGATAAAAAACATAAATACTATTATTGCTTATCATGTGATACAATTTACAAACGATAAATTAATTTTAGCTATGATTGATTAAAAATATAATTTGTAAAAGGAGAATAATTTATGGGAAAAAAAGATGAATCTAATGTTAGTAAAAAAATTAATAAATGGATTACTGCTGCAAAAGATGAAGAAAATTATATGAATTTAGAAGAACTAGCAAGATTGACTGGTAAAGAAATTAAACAAAAAATACATGCACCTGCTAGTGAACATGGTGGTTTATTTATGATATCGCAGAGATCTAAAGTATGGAAACTAGATTTCTATTATAATAATCCTGAACGATATTTTTATGATACATATCTTCTTATGAGAAATCTTAGAGATGATATACAGGGAGAAAAATTTTCTGCAGATTCATATGTATCGTTTAAATATCCTGATAATAAGAAAACTATCAATATGTCATTAATTCATTATGTATTCAATCTCATTATTTGGTTACCATTATTTATATTAGAACTTCCAATAGATAAATCAGTAACATTTATGCCAAAAGAATTTAATAATAAAACTTATATAAATTTTATAAATAATAAGATAATTGAACCTTATAAACATTTAACTACTCATAATGAAATGAGTATGATTCTTGCAAAGATGTATGATATGTTTATATTCATGTGTGAAAGGTATGGACTAGATTTAGGATTATCATTCTCAATTTATGATTTTATAAGTAAATGGAATGATAATAAAGAATTATATGAATTAAATCATACTAAAATTCCTAAAGATATGCAGATATCTGAATCTGAAGATTATTTAAACTCAAGACTAAATCGTTATAAAGAAATCATGATGGATGATCCTGAAGATAATGTATTAAAACCATTATTACGAGCTCAACAAGGAGTAAATAGCAAACAGCTCAGAGAAATGGTTATTTCTGGAGGATTTAAGCCAGATCTTAGTGGTAATACATATACAATATATCCAAGATCGAATCTATTGACTGATGGATATCGAAATCCTACTGATTTTGTAATTGATGCAGTTGGAGGAAGAAAAGCAGGAGTATTAGCATTACAGATTGATGCAGGTGGATATCTTGCAAGAGCATTTGGCAAGTCTGTAATGGATTTATATTTAAATCCTAATCCTGATTATGATTGTGGCTCAGTAAATTATTATGAGAAGACTATTAATGATAAAAAAGATCTCGAAGATATGACAGGGCGTTGGTATCTTGCAGATAATAACCATATAGTCCAATTACTACCCACAGATTATGAATTGGTTGGTAAAAAATTAAAATTTAGATCACCAACAACATGTGCTAGTAAACATGGAATATGTGCAACATGTTATGGAAATTTATATTCACAAAATAAAAATATTAATATAGGACTTAATAGTTCATTGAAGTTGAGTGAAAAGAACTTAATAATATGGTCTCTTGGAAGGAAACTTTCAAGGTATGAATACCGAGAATTGCTGGAAACTTGTAAAGCCTCTATGCCTATATGGAACGAAAGTAGAAACAAGTTAGAGGATGTCATATGACGATAGTAAGTCTAAGTGACATTGCAATCAATAATCAGCAGCCGATGTGTTAATTGATTAATAAATGGGTAAATAAATTTAGAGAAAGGAGGAAAATAATGATACATATACATAAAAGTAATAGATATATTGAATTTATAAATACAAATATTTATAATAATTATGGACTTATTAATAATATATTTTATAGTAAAAATTATGGCAAATTTAAAATTTTAAACTATATTGAAACTTCTATTGATAGACATAAAATATATAAAATTGAATTTTTAAATACAAATTTTAAAACAAAAGCAAGATTAAAAGAAATACTATCAGGATCGATTAAAGATAAAATATCTGTAAATTTAAAAATTGGTTCTAAATATAAATCTGCTAATTGTGGTTATTTTATAATTGATAAAATCCTTGGATTGAATAAATACCATCAACAAATTTATAAAATAAAATTCTTAGATACAGGTTATAAAGTAATTACAACAAAATATCATATATTACATGGAAATCTAAAAGATCCTTTAAAAGTAACTGTTTTTAATATAGGATATTTAGGTGAAAATTTTAAAGAAAATAAAAAAACTGATAAAACACTTTATAATGTATTAATAAAAAGATGGTATATAATGATAAGTAGATGTTATAATAAAAAAGATAAATCATTTAAGTTTTATGGAGCTAAAGGAATAACAGTAGATAAAAATTGGCATAATTTTAGTAATTATTTTAGTGATGTACAAAAACTTAAAGGATTTGATAGAAAACTTATTACTGATAATAAAATACAATTAGATAAAGATTTAAAACAAATTGATAAACCATATAATGAAAGAATATATTCAAAAGATACATGTATATGGTTATCTCAATATGACAATAATTTTATTAAAGATACCCACTTTAATAAAAATCAATTAACATAAGGTTCAACGACTATCCCTTTGGTGTTGAAATACACAATAGGAGTACGGCTCAAGTGAGTGGGTGAAAATCCCTTAAATGGAAGTACGGTAAACCTAAAATCTTTTATGATTATGGTTAAGATATAGTCTCGACATCTAGGGAAATCCTAGAGAAGTTCATAAGAGAACTGCATAGATTAACGACCTATGTGAAGATAAGATCAAAATATAATGTCCTCTAAACATATTCTTGACACATCTACAGAGTCTTTAAATTTCTCAGAAGAGTTTAATCAATTCTTCCAAATTGTTGAAGGATATAGAATTCAATTAAGAGATGATATTGAGAATATGGAAAATTATCAAATTCGAGTAAATAAAAATCTTATATATAAATTAAGAGATATCGAGGAATTAAAACAAAATGAATACATTAAAGAATTTGTAATATATGATAAAGAGAATGAAACTGAAATACCTATAACTGAATTAAATAATATAAGTATATTTTTAGCAGATTATTTATTTAAACTAGTTCATGGGAAAATAAAATCTGGAAAATATGATTCTAATGGTTGGATAAGTATTGAGATGGAAGGGTTTAACATAGAAGAAGATTTATTTTTCGTAATTCTTAAAAATAATGAAATAACAAAACCACTAAAAGAATTGCGTTCTCTTATTGAGAAAGGTAAAGAAATAGAAGATGTTAATACTATTTCTGAGCTTATAGATAAACTTAATTGGCTCATGAAATGTGGAGGTATATATGTACCATCTATTCATATAGAAGTATTAGCTAGAAATATTGTAAGAGATAAAAATGATATATTAAAAATTCCAGATTATACAAAAGAAAATCCTGAATATACTATTACATCTATACATAATAGCATTATGCATAGTAATAGTTTTATTAATTCAATTACTTTTGAGCGTATTAAGCAGCAATTAAATGATCCTAATACTTATCGTAAAGATGGAGTATCACCACTAGATCAATTGTTTATATTAGAATAACAAAAATAATATTCACCGATGGAATTTTATCCATCGGTGAATATGTTTTATTTTTTATAATTTATCTGGTTATATAAATGAATTAACAAAGATATATTATAATATTGAATAAGATATAGGAGGTTTATATGAAAATATTAAAAATTATAAATGATATTTTATCAATGGTTTTAATAGTATTTTGTATATTATTTTCAATTTATGGAGTAGGAATATTATTAGCAATTTTATTAAATATATAAAAGGAGAGATTTATTATGAATAAACTCATAACTTTAACGGGACCTTCAGGAAGTGGAAAATCTACTATTGAAAATATTCTTGTTAATAAATATGGATATCGAAAAGCAATATCGCATACGTCAAGAGCAATGAGATTAAATGAAGAACACGGAAAAGATTATTATTTTGTAGATGAATTAATTATTAGAAAATTATATGATGAAAGAAAATTAGCTGAATTTACTTGTTATAATAATAATTATTATGGTGTAATGATTGACGAGTTAGAAAGATCTCAAGTTATAGTAATAGAACCACATGGTTTAAAACAAGTAAAAGAACGTATGAAAAATTCTAATACTGAGGTAATTTCAATATATATTGGAATAGATTCTGAAACTCAGATTGAACGTATGAAACGACGAGGAGATTCCAATATTAATATTCAAAAAAGAGTATCTGAAGATATTGATAGATTTAAACCAGATCCTGAATTATATGATTTTATATTCAAATCAGATAATAGAGCAGACTATAATACCAATCTTGCTGAATTTATTAATAATATTATAGATAAGAATAATGTGGTAATAACTAAAGATATATATAGATTTTTAACTACATCTATAGAAATAAAGGATGAATCAGATGAGCAAAACAATTGAGGTTCATAATTCATATTATAAAATAAATGAAGTTGATGAAGTTCCATATACAATATCATATGAATTAAGTAAATGGAATGCAGCATATTTTCGTAGAGAAAATATAGGATTTTGGTATAATGAGAAAGAACGAGAATTAAGAATACCAAGAGGGTATCCTTTAGAATCTATACAAAATATATGGAAATATAGAGATACTATTTATTGTACAAGCAATAAAATTAATAAAGATATTGATATTTTATTGATGAACGCACCTAGAAGTTACACACAAGAATCTACATTAGCATTTATGATAGGAATGAAACCATATGAGTTTACATATGGAGAATCACAATTATATGTAGATTTACCAACAGGCGAAGGTAAAACTTTTGCAGGTATTGCAGCAATATGTTATTATCAATGTAAAAGTCTTATTATTTCACCTAGTATGGATAAAGTAACTTCTCAATGGGAAGATAGTATTTTAAAATTTACTACTCTTAAACGTAATGAGTTTTTACGCGTTAAAGGTGCTAAAATGTGTGCAGATATTATTAGAGGTAAATATAAAAATATAAAGATTTTTATAATACAACAAAGCACAATTTTAGCTTTTGTTCGTAAATATGAAGATGATTGGAACATGGTAATCAGATTATTTGATGCTATGGATATACAGTTAAAAATAATAGACGAAGCACATACAAGTTTTAATACTATAGTAAATATAGATTGTTTTAGCGAAATAACTAAAACTTATTATATGAGTGCATCTCCTAGTAGATCTGATAAGGATGAAAAAAGGATATATAATAGAGTATTTTTAAATGTGCCTAAACATGGTAGTAAATTAAAAACAAAAGAGCAAAATCATATAATCCCATTAATATTACAATTCAAATCTACTCCTACATATGAACAATTAAGAGCAATTAAAACACGATATGGAACATCTTTAGCAAGGTATGGAGATTATTTATTAGACCCAGAAGGTGCTAGAGATGAATTTCTAGATGCTTATATATTTGCATTATATTTATTACTTAGATTTCGTAGGCGTGGAGGCAAAATATTAGTTCTATGTATAACTATAGAGTTTTGTAAAGAACTCGAACGAATTACAAAACAAGTATTTCCATATTTAACTACAGGTTTATTCGTAGGCTCTAAAAGTAAGGAAAAAAATAAAGAATTAGAAGCTGATATAATCTTTTCTACTAACAAATCAACAGGTACTGGCGCAGATATTTATAACCATCAATTAACTATAAATACACTTACATATTCATCTGAAATAATGGCTAATCAAATATCTGGACGTATTCGTAAACAAGAAAAACGTAAAGGTATATATTGCGAAATTGTAAATATTGCTCATGAAGTTGCACGTAAGCATTTTAAAGAACGTGAGCCTCATCTTATTAAGAAAGCTAAAGACGGCATTGTATTAGTACAACAGATAACTGATTATGATATTAATGAGATGATGAAGTTTTTTGAAAAGAAATATAAGTTTAATAATAATGGACAAATAATGACCGAAGATAATAGAATATTACTTCATAAAAAACCTAGAAAGAGGGGTATAAATTTATGATAAAATATCAAAAAATAATAACACCGTTTGAAAGAGATACTACTGGTACTAAAAAATTAATATATGATAAATATATTAATCAAACTGTAGAGTATTTAAAAGATTGTATATGGGAATGTACTGAAAAAATAGATGGAACAAATATTGGAATAGTATGGGATGGATATAGTGTATCTTTTCAAAGTAGAACTGAAAATACTGGAATCCCTTACTATTTACAAAATACTTTACATAATATATTCGGTGGTGATGTAAATGAACAACTATTCGAACAGAAATTTGGATCTATGAAAGTAATCTTGTTTGGTGAAGGCTATGGATATAAAATTCAAAAACGTGGTAGACACTATATTCCTAATGATCATTCATTTATATTATTCGATGTCTACATACCAGAAAAAGATTTGTGGATGAAAAGAGAATCGATTGAAGATATTGCACAAACATTTAATGTTAAAGCAGTTCCAATTGTTATGCATTGTACTCTTGAACAAGCCATAGATTTTATAAAAATTAAACCTAAATCATTATTGGGTGATACTGTAATGGAAGGTTTAGTATGTAAACCTTTGGTTGAATTAAGAGATAGAATGAATGAACGAATAGTTGTTAAAGTAAAAGTTAAAGATTTTACAGACTATAAAGAATAATACAGAAAGGATGTATTAAATATGAATATGAAAAATGTAATCAATCACTTTAAAACTATATGTGATCATAAAAAATGGGTATTTTATTATTGCTGTAAAACAGGTATTCCATGGAGAGGAATTAAACATGATATATCTAAATTCTCTCCAACTGAATTTTTTGAAAGTATAAAATTCTATTCTGGTAACGATTCACCAATTAATGCTTGTAAAAAAGCTAATGGTTATAGTAAGTCATGGCAACATCATAAAGGCAGAAATACTCATCACTATGAATATTGGACAGATAATTATGATAATGGAACTACTTATATTGAAATGCCATTTGAAGATGCAGTAGAATTAATTTGTGATCACTTTGGAGCATCTAGAGTATATTTAAAAGATAAATTTAGTTTTAGTAAAGAATATAGTTGGTGGGAAATTAAACGTGAAAAATGTGCAATGAATGAGAATACAAAGAGATTTGTAAATCTTGTATATGAAGCCATTGATAGGAAAAATGGAAATATTTCAAAAATTTTAAATAAATATACCTTATGGAGTATATATCAGTTATCTAATATATTTAAAGATTTTTCCGATGATAAAATTCTAGATATAGCATTAGATGATGGACCATTATTTAATTGCCATACGGATGAACTAAAACATCCAATACGTATGACTTGGTTTTTATTGGTCTGGTTTCTTACTCATCCATATAAAAACTATATATGTACAAAATATAAAATTGATAAATTACGCAAAGATTTAGTAAAAAAATTTGGAATAAATCTTATTTAAATATAATTAAAGGAGACAATTTATGTGTATAGATAAAGTTGAAATTGATAATGAATCAAAAAATTATAATCCTGTAGCTGAAGCCTATAAAATTTTAACAGACGTGTTTTATAAAATAGATAATCCAGATATAAATAATAAAGAAACAATTTTTGCTATAGCAATTGAAGAAGCTATAGGTTATTTAGGAGAAGCATTAGATAAATAAGGGAGTTATGATTATGAAACATAAATTAAAATGTTTATCTTGTATGAACTCGGTAGCAGAAACAGGATATTATTGTCCGATTTTAAATGACTGTAAAGATATGAATTTTAAATTTTATAAAAAGGAGAAAAACATTATGAAAGTATTTTTAGGTGGAACTTGTGAAGGTAGAGATTGGAGATCTGAATTAATTCCAAAGTTAAAATGTAATTATTTTAATCCAGTTGTAGAAAATTGGACTGAAGAATGTAAAGAAATTGAACGTAGAGAACGTGAAACATGTGATTTCGTTTTATATACTATTACTAATGATATGAAAGGAGCATATTCAATTGCTGAAGCCGTTGATGATAGTAATAAACGTCCAATGAAAACTATTTTCTGTGTTTTAGACATAGATAAATTTGATAAAAAGATGAAAAATTCTTTAGAAGAAGTTAAAAATATGATTAAACGAAATGGTGGTCATGTATTTAATAATATCAATGAGATTGCAACATTTCTCAATGCGATGAACATATAATAAGACATATATTATTATAATGAATCGTTAAAGAGGAGGTGCTATTATGTATGAATGTAACAAGAGTTAAAGAAGATGTTACAGCTATATCATATGAGTTATTACGTCGTTCTGGATTATCTGTTAAATTTAAAGTAAAAACATATTATGAAGGAATAAATAAGCAAGAAATGTATTATTATACATCATATGTTTATAATAATTCGAATAAAAAGAGAACATCAATTTCTATTGTTCCAAAGTCATACATACAATTTGACTTTGGAATTGATGATGGAAAGAACTTATTCTTTTTAAGCGAGGTTTATAAAAATAGATTAGTTCGTAAACTAACTAAAATAACTCAATTGCTTGATGCATACGATAACCGAGAAATTGATATTATAAAAGTAAATCAATCTGGTACACATATAGATAGTAAAATACCAAGAGAAACTAAAATTTCTCTTGGTTCTCATTTTGCCATTATAACTGTAGAGATTA
>Ga0172378_10000135_pt1 | contig 57584 bp, 46 predicted proteins | sample GrowelOW332metaG_FD_119755 | JGI IMG/M metagenome (GOLD analysis project Ga0172378, IMG submission 119755) | Groundwater microbial communities from an aquifer near a municipal landfill in Southern Ontario, Canada - Pumphouse #3_1 metaG | ecosystem: Environmental > Aquatic > Deep subsurface >...
GTTTGTGATATAATTTCAAAATTAGTCATTTTGTTTACCTACTTTGTATTTATTCTTTTTTAAATAGATTGTAAGTATATTTATGTCTGCGGGTGATACTCCGCTAATCCTCCCAGCCTGTCCAAGACTACGAGGGTTTATCTGTTTTAACTTCTCTCTGGCCTCCAGGCGTAAGCCACTCATAGCACCATAGTCAATATTTTCTGGTATTTCCATACTTTCCAAAGCATTTTGCTTTAAAATTTGCTGGCGCTCAATCTCTAAATAGCCATCATATTTCGCCAAAATATTTAATTCATTTAAGACCTCGGGATTTGATGTTTTGAAAATTTTAAATTCATCGTTTATCAAATCAATTTTTAGATTTGCTCTTTTGATTAAATTTAATACTGAAATTCCTGTTTTGATTTCTGCCTCATTATTTCTTTTAAGAAAATCTTTCATTTGTTCATTTGGTGGCAATATTTTTTCAAATAATTTTTTGCCTTCTTCAATTTCTTCTTGTTTCTTTTTAAATAATTTGTATTGTTGTTTTGAAACTAAACCAACTTGATAGCCTTTTTCGGTTAATCGTTCATCAGCATTGTCTTGCCTTAAATGTAGTCTGTATTCTGCTCGGGCTGTCATCATTCTGTAAGGTTCGTTTGTTCCTTTTGTAATCAAGTCATCTACCAGTACTCCAAGGTAAGCATCACTTCTGGATAAAATCAAAGGTGCTAGACCTTTTAAATATTGTCCTGCGTTTATACCTGCTAAAATTCCTTGTGCGCCTGCTTCTTCGTATCCACTTGTACCATTGACCTGCCCTGCGAAAAATAGACCATTTATATTTTTGTATTCTAGAGAGGCTTTTAATTGTGTTGCGTCTATGGCATCGTATTCAATCGCATAGGCATAACGCATTATCCACGCCTTTTCAAAACCTCGCATAGAATGAACAATATCTTGCTGAATTTGATAAGGTAAACTAGTACTAATACCTTGTACATAAACTTCGTTTGTTGACATCGCTTCTGGCTCTAAGAAAAATTGATGTCTAGGTTTATCTGCAAAACGAATTATTTTTGTTTCTATCGAAGGACAGTATCTAGGGCCTATACCCGTAATAATTCCTTGAACCAAGGGGCTAAGGTTTAGATTATCTCGAATTATTTGATGTGTTTGTTCATTTGTATAACCGATATAACAACTGGCCACATTTTTTGGTGTCTTTTTTGTCATTACACTAAAATTTGGTAAGTTTTCTTCACCTTTTTGCTCTTCAAAAGCGGTAAAATCAATAGTCCTCTTATCGATACGCATAGGTGTACCGGTTTTGAAACGAAAAATTTTTAACCCTAGATTTTGAAGGCTTTTGGTCAGGTGCGGTGAATTCATAAAGCCGTTTGGCCCACATTCCGATATGACATTACCAGTTAAAATATGGCTTGCCAGATAAACACCCGTACAAACTACAACTGCACGACAGGTAATTTTTTGGTTTAAGTGAGTTTTAATTCCGCATACTTTGCCGTCTTCTGTTAAAATTTCTGCGACCTCACCTTGTAAAATGTCTAGATTTTTTTGATTTTCCAAGGCACTTTTCATATATTGATGATACAAAACTTTATCCATTTGTGCTCTTAGGGAATGTACTGCGGGACCTTTTGTTTCGTTTAACATTCTACGGTGAATTGTCGCCATATCTGCTATTTTTCCCATTAGTCCGCCCAAAGCGTCTATTTCAAAAACCAAATGTCCTTTTGCTGTTCCTCCTATGCTTGGGTTACAAGGTAAAAAACCTATACTATCTAAGTTTAGGGTAGTGAGTAAAGTTTTTTGTCCCATTTTGGCACAGGCATAAGCGGCTTCACAGCCTGCGTGTCCTGCTCCAACAATAATTGCGTCATAGTCGTATTTCATATTTTCCTCTTTTCGTCTTTGATAAGAAGGCTTTTTTAAAATTAAGTTTTATTAATTATTTGCCCAAGCAAAATTTACTAAAAATAGTATCAAGAATTTTTTGGTCTGTGGTTTCACCTGTTATAGAACCAAGTAAAAGCCAAGCATCTCGTAACAAAAGTGCCAGACAATCCAAAGTATCTTTATTGGAAATAGCCTGTTCAATTTGTTTAAAAACTTTGAGTGTGTTTTCTAGTGCTTGCTTGTGTCTAGTATTTGTAATTAATACTTTTTCATTAAAATAAGTTTGGTTAATCGTCTTGTCAAAAATCATTTGTTTTAGTTCTGTAATATTTATGTTTTCTTTTGCGCTAACTCTAATATCAAATTTCACCGTACTATCGATTGTGTTTATCGATGTAGGCGCATCAATTTTATTTAAAACAGTAATAATTTGACTATTGGTAGTGTAGTCTAATTTCTGGATGGAAACTGGCACTTGTGAATCAATCAAATGAATTACTAAATCTGCTTGGTCGGCGGTCTTTTTTGCCCTTTCGATTCCTGCTTTTTCCACTATATCATTACTTTGTCTAATGCCTGCGGTATCCACAATATTAAACCGTACGCCATTAAATTCATAACTCTCACTTAAAGTGTCCCTGGTAGTACCTGCAATTTCAGTAACTATTGCTCTATCGTATCCAAGCAAAGCGTTTAATAAAGAACTTTTGCCGGCATTTGGAATGCCTGAAAGTGCGATTGTTACGCCGTTTTTGATTATTAGTCCCGTTGCACTAGTATCATACAAATGTTGAGTTTTCTCTATAATGGGTTCTAATAAATTTTTTATCTCGGGATAAGTAATATACTCAATATCTTGGTCAGGATAATCGATAGCCACATCGACTTGACTGATTAAATCGGTCAAAGATGTTTGAATAACATTTATCTTATCTCTCAAACCGCCTGTTACGATATTGCTACTGGCACGCAATTCTGCGTGAGAATTTGCGTTAATTAAGTCAATTATACCTTCCGCCTGCGATATGTCCATTTTTCCATTTAAAACTGCGCGTTTGCTAAATTCCCCTGGCTCTGCTAGTCGAATTTTTCCTGTTTTTATAATTTCTTCCAGTACTGTTTTTGTGATATAATATCCGCCGTGTAAATTAATTTCCACGACATCTTCGCCAGTAAAACTATTAGGTTTTGGGAAATAAACGCATAGTGCTTGGTCGCAAAAATCATCAAAGCTAACAACGCCAAAAGCCATTTCCCTGGGAATAATTTTTGTTTCTAGATTCTTTTTGAATACCTTTTTTAATAAAGGTAAGGCTTCATCACCGCTTATTCGGATGATAGAAACCCCACCTGTTCCCAGAGGGGTGGCGATTGCACAAATCGTATCTTCTTGCATTTCTCTCCTTTTAATTTGTTTTATAAAATATAGTTTTTCAAATTATTTGGATATTATAGCATATTAAATAAATTATATCAAGTAGGGTATAGCGGTAAAATGATAAGAAATTAGCGTAAGAAAAGGGCAGAAAGCAAAATTTTAACTTAATTTTTTTAGAAAAGTAGTTGAGTGAGAAAGGACAATAATTTGTTAGAATTTAATTGTCTTTATTTTAAAATAAATAGGTTACATTTTTTTTGTACACCAAAAGTAGTTTAGTTATAAATTATACATTTTGTTTGAACTATCAAAAACGAACACCAAAAGTATAGTTATCAATTAGATATTTATCCAAAGATTTTAAATTTATTTTTTGGGCACTTGCTCATAATAGTGCATAAAAGTTTTTTATGTTATGATGAATTATACTTGTTTATAATTATACATAATAATTAATATTTATGCACCGTACTAAAATTTATAAATTTCATATTGAATAAATAGGCTAGTGTTTATTGATTTCAATCAATCAACTTTATTTTATATTATTAAGAGTAATATGATTTATAATTAGAAAATTTTATATACTCAAAATAAAAAATAAAAAGATAATTTATATCTTTCTATTTTATTTGTAATAATTTTAAATTTAGTTTATGTCAAATGGACTTTTTGGAGGAATGTAATTATCATCATCATCATTTCTTATGCTGACTTCTTTACTCTTTTTGTGTGAGAAGATTAGAATCGCAAGTACGATTGTAATTATTCCCAAAATTACACCTGCAATTATTAATGGTGTGGTATTATCAGGCGCAACATAACCAGCATCTCTGTCAACAGTCCATTCAGCCTGAACGGTAATATTTTGTGAAATGACTGAATTGTCTGTCAAAACGGTAGATGTGGCTATACCGTCTTGAACAATGTACCAGCCTCCAAAAATCCAACCGCTAAGAGTAGGTGTACAGTAAGTTTCCAAGTATTTGCTATCATTGTAAGTAGTATTTACGCTGGAATCTTTCCAGACTTTGATAGGTGAAACACTAGAACCGCCTCGTTGCATAAAAGTAATAGTATATTGCATTCTCCATACTGCATAAAGGTCTAGGGTATCAGTACCACTCAATTCCTCCAAATCAAGTAATGTATAAGTACTACTAATATAATCTGTTGGTAACATATTTCCGGCAATGTAATTATTGCCGCCTACCAAACTCCAAGCCACAAAACCATAAGTTTCATTTGTAGGTATTTGACTCGTTGTGATTTGATTAATAATTGATTGAACATTTTGACCATATACATAAGCAGTACTTAGAACAACTCTTGTAGAAGAATCATCATTGTAATTTAGTGCTATATAAAAATGCTTTATATTCCATTTCGCATAAATAGTCATACCGCCTGCTGTCATAGTAGTAGTCAAAGTTACTGCTGTTGTACCATTTGTTTCAAGAAACCAACCTGCAAAGTCGTAACCTGTTCTTCTTGGTATGGTATTTGATGTATTTATGGCAACATTATATATAGAAGTGTTGTAGGCTACACCTTCACTACCGCCATCAAAATCACCTATACTTTGGGTAATTGTTCCACTTATTGCATCTGGTGAATTTTTGTCAAAATTCAAAGTATAATTCCACGCACGCCAGCCAGCATATATAGTTGTGGCAGAAACAATATCTGTATTATTAAAGTCAAATAGTGTGGTACAAGCGTTATCACTATACCAGTTTAATAAAGTCATTCCAGTAGGAATATTAGCAGGAATTAGCGCTCCTACCAAAAGTGGCGCTACTTTATCTTCATAAGGTACTTCTACATAACCAAGTCCACTATTGTCCACTAGATTGATAGGGTGTCCGTTATTATAGGATACAAAATAAACTTTTTGAATTGCGTCTAGATATTTTGCATACAAGGTAAGTGTACCTGTTCCAGATGAATTTACATCAATGGACCAAACATTATCTATGCCATTAAAGGTACTACTACCAAATCTGTCAGTAATTCTTGTACCTGTCGATGTGTACCAGCCTGCAAAAATTAAAGTGCTGTTTTCACTAATAACTTCGGTGACCTCGCCTACATCGTTATCAAAATCATATGTATGATTATAAGTAACTTGTACTTCCAAAGTTCTAGTTCTGTTATCACTAGGCTGTCCATCATTAAAATAACCACTATTACTACTATCTACTGTAACAGCATTTAAAGTAATTGTATAAGTTTCTTCTGTCCATTCTCCATAGACATTAAAGGTACTTTCAGTAAAAAACTTTGTAGCAGAAATTGTACCCCTGACCGTTCCATTTATTACTTCGATAGTCAAATCACTATCATAGTACCAGCCACTAAATTGATGTCCCGCATATTTTGTCATAGTAGGCAAGGCGGTAGAAGCGTCATAAGTATGAACAGAAGCAACTGCAAAATCGGTATATAAATTGTGCCATACACTATCACTTTGAGGTACTACACTAGTTCCTGATGGGGTAGTGATGTGATAAATAATTGTATAACTTTTAGCCGTCCATTTTGCGTAAATATTTTTGTCACCCATATCTACATAATTAGTATCAAAATTCCAGTAATTGCCACTTGTTAGTCCTATTTGCCATTGAACTGAATACTTGTATTGTTCTAGTACATCAGTTTCCCAAGATGGCTTGGTGGCTTTGTAATTTTTTAATATCCATTGTGTAACGGCTGTATGTTCGTGTCCCGCATCTATACTTTGAATATAAAATTTGTAGATAGTTAGAGTTGGATAAGCAAAGTTTGTGGTAGAGTGGAATACTGCTGAACTGCTGTATTTCACTGCTTGTGATGCAATAATATTTATATATGGTAAGGAATAAACTCTATTTGCTATATCTGGGGCTAAAAAATCCCAAGCACCATAGGTATAATTCAAATCAACAGGGTCTTCATTTGCCGAAGTATTTATACCAGATGATTGACTCACCAAATTCCAACTGCTGACTCCTTTGACTGTGGCAACTTCTGTACCGTTTCCTATTGCCAACATTGTAACACCGTCGATATTTGTTATTTCATTGTCAAAATAAATATTATGTACATTTGTGGTATCGCCATTTATTTGACCTATTACTCCACCTATAAAGTTACCTTCTTCTCCACCTGGGAGTCCTATGGAATAAGCATAAGCCAAAGTCGCACCGTTTGCATTGATACCTACCAAACCACCTGCTGTAATTCCACTGACATTGATAGCCGTAGTCGTTTGTCCCAAAATGTAACCTAAACTATAACAATAAGTTATAGAACCAGAGTTTAGTCCCGAAATTCCACCACTTGCTCCCGCTGTATATAATTGAGAATCAATATCTAATGGACCTATTGAACCAGTATTGAAACAACATAGAATAATACTTTGGTTATCTCCTGCAATACCACCTGATTTGTTACTTGCAATATACCTACCGATGATACTACCTGTATAGTTTACAGAAGCATAAATTCCACCATTTTGGTTTATCCCTGTAATACCACCTACCGAGATGACTCCATTTATTGTTGCGTAGTTTGCACAGGCATATATTGAGAAAGTAGTAGAGTTATCACCATAAGTACTATTGTTTACACCTGTGATACCACCCGCTGAATTTGCACGGACATCAGCATCTATTGAACCGTAATTTTGATTGTTATAAATTACCGCAGACGCTCCTATATTTGTTCCGGCAATTCCTCCTACTTTTATTTGTCTGTCCATTATTGCTGAACCACCTGACTTGATAAAATTACTGCTATTTTGGCACGCCTGAATATTACCGTAGTTAACTGCTACTATTCCACCTATGCTACTTGTATTTGATGAAGAATAGTTTGAAAGGTTAAAAGTTGCATTCAAGGCCTTTGAAGTGGTTATGCTACAATTTGGATTCGTTTGTCCTACCACACCGCCGACATTGTAGTTTTGAGCCGTAATTGTTCCACTGAAAGTGGCTTTTTGTAAAGAAGTAGCAGAAAGTGGGGCAAAGTTACCTACAATACCTCCTGCATACGAAGTGCTTACATCGTTAGATAAATTACCTACTGTCAATGTCGCACTGGAAACTGTTGACGCACTTGCTCCTACTAAATAACCAATAATTCCACCTATTGTTCCATATGAAGATTCAATGGAACCTGCGGCTTGAATGTATTTGGCTTCTAGGGCGGAGTAACCTGCCACTTCTCCTATGTACAAGGTGGAAATATCTTCTCCGCTATAAGTAATAGCAACATTTGAGTAACAGTAATAGTTTGTTGATATTCCATCTATATTGACATTTGAATAACCCACCAGTCCACCAATATAACAATTTGAAGTATTTGAAGTTGCGGATACATTTATTTCACCTGAATTGTTTGAACCTTGTCCAACATAAAGGTAGCCCAAAGAGGCGTTTGAAAAATAAGTAATATATCCTACCATAGCCCCGATATATATATCCTGACCTGTATTTGTAGTAATGTTGATATTTGGCTTTATTAAACTAATATTTAAAATTTTTGTCTTTGCGGAGTTACAATTTACATAACCAAATAAACCATAAAAAAGGGTATTAGTATCTGTTGTATTGATATAAGTCCTAGTTAGATTTGATATGGAAAAATTACTACTAGAACCATCAAAACGCCCTGTAAATGGCTGGGTTTCTGTTCCTATTGGTACCCATTGATAAGCCCCCAAATCAATATTTGCTGTGATTTTGTAATAACTATCACTATAATAATAGGTATCACCGCCAGCAAGATAAGTCAATCCACTATTTGACCTTTTGGCAACCAAGGCTAGTTGAAATGGTGTAGCAATCTGGAAAGGATTAGAAACCATGCCAGCATCTGCATCAGCCTCATTTGCAAAAGTCGTAGAACCCAGTACACTATCATCAGTCCAAAGGACATCGCTAGCATCTGCTAGGATATAATCATCATTTGTATTTAGATTATTATGGACAGATATACCACAAATTAGCATCGCAAATCCAGCGACTATTGTGGTCAATATTGCACTAATCTTTTTCATTTTTTACCTCTTAAAAGTTATTTTGCCAAAATATTAAAAAAATATATATATAAAGACAATTTTTTACATTATTATTTTAGCATATTTAATATTAAAAAAACAAACAAAATTACATCAAATTATATATATAAGTATAAAAATAAAAGCCCCTAATTGAAGGCTTTTATTTTTGTTATCTTATCATACTTGGTTCTTGATTTTCAAAAGGTACTTTTCCTGGAAAGGCATCAATATCTTCATTATCTTCAAAATCATTTGCTTTGGTTGGAATTATAATTGTCTGCATGTCAGTAGGCGTTATCCCAGTTATAATATCATTTAATTTCAAATCTAGATAGCATTGTGTCATACGACTCTGTGCGATTTTAATTGAGTCCTCATCGTATGGATTTTGATAAACATATGTAAAATCATCACCATCTTTATTCAATTTTTTTAGATTATCAGGACTAAGAGAGTTTAAAATCTCATTTTTAAAATTATCGGGAATGGTTATATAATCTAGTAAAAATTTATCTTCTGGCGTTTCACCTTTTAATTTTAATGTGGTTAAGAAATTATCTAAAACAGGAGTTATACTTTTGTTAGGGTTATTAAACAGCGAGTAAAAAATTGGTAAATCTTCATACTCTTTTTCAAAATCTGGATTGAAATACCCGCAATAGTTTTGAGTTTGATCTAATAAAAAATACATCATATTTGAAGCGTCTATAATTTGATTGACTATTCTATATTTATGTGTTGTAATTTCTTTTTTTATAATAGGTTCGTAAAAACGAAGAATATTATGTTCCGCTATTTTAATTTTTGCAAAGTTTTCTACATTCTTTAATTCAGTAATAAACATTTTAAAAAACTCCGGAGTGGGAGTCCCTGACTCTCTATGACAATCAACAAATTGATTGATAGTGTTATAATCTAGAATCATTCCAAGTTTAACTGCATTATAAATATAACTAGAAGAAAGATTTCCAAGAGTATATCCACTTTTTTGCGGTTCGTGTCCTTTTATTGCTCTATAAAGCATTGTTGTAGATTGATGGTTTGCAATAAAATTATTTTTCTTTGGCTGACCGAAAATAGTGTTAAAAAACTCGTTATATTCGCTTGAATAAGTAAATGAATTAATTTTATTTCGAACGGCACTTTTACTATTTTCAATAAAAGAGTGGAGAACATTATCCATAATAACAGCCATATTATTTACATATTCATTTGTCAAAGTTGTATAATTATTTGCCAAACGCATTTCGTGAGCACCTATGTCTGCAATAAATGGGTGATTAACATTTTCTTGGTCATTATATAAACCAAGTTCAATAGGATAAGAAGATGATTTCAACACTCCGCTATCACTAATATTAGAGTTCAAATTCTTTAAAGCATTATTTGCTTCATTACTAATGAGGCTAAATTGTTCCTCTGGATATTGAGTTTTGAGTTGATTGAAAAAGGGAGAAGAACGGTTTGCAGTAGGGTTACTTGCGTTAGTTTTGTTGCTGAAATTTTGTTCCATAATTATTCTCCTTAAAGTGTTTTAATTATACCATAAGGTATAAATATTGTCAATATTAATGTTTTTTACAAAATATCTACATTTTGTTAAATTTTATTGACTTTTAATAATACAATAATGTAAAATTAAGATTAATTAAGGGGGATAAAATGTCTAAGAAAAAAGAAACGGAAACATCCGCTGAAAATGAAATTGAAAATACTACTAATCAAGTTGAAGAAAAAATAGTGCCAACAGTTGAGGAAAAGGCAAAAACTGACGCCCCACAGACAGCAGAGCAGGCTACTGCAAATCCAACGCAAACGCCTAGTACTTTGTATACTTTGCAAACTGTAATGGGAGCAGATGGTAAGCCTACACAAGTTTATATGCCTATACAAAATGGCTTGGGTGCAGGCACTGCACTAAATGCAATGAATTCAGCAACAGGACAGCCAACAAAGAAACCAAAACATAGTGCAAATTATGGAATAGTGGCTATTATTTCAGGAATAGTAGCACTTGTGTGTGGTGGCTTGATGGCATTGCTTCTAGTACTTATAGGAGCAGATTATTCTTCCACAGCAAATGGCTGGTTTATAATTTGGGTAATTTTAGCGTTTGTAGTAATGTGGGTCGTTGGACCTATCGGCGTAGTAGCAGGTGGTTTAACTAGTATCATTACTGCATTTTTGGCGATTTTCAAAGCCCCAAAACGAGCAATTTCGTGGATATCATTTCCTTTGAGTTTGTTAATGACTGCGGGTGCTATAATTTTAATGGTTTATGGTTTGGGTTTCCAAAATATAACAACATAATTAAAAAAATAGAGGTCAATTCCTCTATTTTTAATGATAGGAAAAACAATTTGAGACATAAGGGTTACGGTGGTGAAGAATGATAAAAGTAGTGATATTTGATTTTGATGATACTTTATACAATACTAAGATTTGGAGTGAGTGGCCCATATTTTGTAAAAATAAATTTGAAGGTTGCTTAAACGATTGTATCCCTATCAAAGTAGATGATTTTTTGGATAAGTATAATTTGCGTGGCGATGTCGATGGCGGTATGGTGGCAAAAAGTATAGTAGAAGAAACGGGCAGTGATAAAATTTGGGAAATTTTACGAAATAGATTTTTCCAAAAAGCCACAGATATTAGTTTTGTGGATAATAAAATAATTAGCGATTTTGCTAGTGTTTTTAAACTGTATATAGTTTCACATTCTTCAAAATTTTTCATTAATGAGTTTAGTCAAAAATATAATTTTAATTTGGAATGTTTTCAAGACATTATGGGAAGCGAAAACGAAGTTATAGGATTGACTAATACAAAAAAACAGGCATTTCAAAATATTATAAGATTAGAGAATATCGAACCAAATGATTTGGTCGTTTTAGGTGATAGTGAAAAAAAGGATTTAATACCAGCAAGAGAGTTGGGTTCTTTTGGTTATTTGGTAAATTCCATAAATGACATAAATGAAGATTTGTTGGAAAAATTAAAAAGTATAAAATAAAACAAGATTTTTAATAGAAAAAAGTTATACACATATCGGTTGAAAAGTGGATAACTTTTTTTACATTGATTGCTCTTGCAGATAGTTTATAGTTAAATTATTTACTACTTCATCATACATTTGAGCGATATATGAAAGTACTTTTGAGGCATTGAAACTAAAAAACTTTTTATCACCTATTATGATGTGGTCAATCAGCCTAATATCAATACTTCGTAACATTCCATATAGTTTGCTGGTACAATTAAAATCGTCCATAGATGGTGTAGGATTACCCGTTGGGTGATTGTGAGCAATTATTATCTTTATTGCTTTGAAACGCTGTGCCTGTTCGCAAATTTTGTTATAGTCGGTAAGTACATCACAATTACCGCCTTGTGCTATAATTGTAGAATAGATTACATTGTTTTGCATATCCAGATAAAAGGCTTGTAATTCCTCATTGTGTAGATTTTCAAAATACTTGTTTACCATTCTGTACGCATTTGATACAGTATTTGGAATTTCATAAGTAATGTTACTTTGTTGCCTTTTGATAAAATCGAGAGAACGAAAAAGGACGACTAACTTTTTTGATGCAAGTTCCCCTACACCTTTTACCTTTTGCAGTTCTGTTTGTGAAGTCTTTGTAATAGTTGAAATGTTTTTGAATTTATACAATAAGTTGCGAGCAATCTCATTTGTATCCGCTCTTACATAGATAAATTGCAACAAACCTTCCAAAACATCTATTTCAGTAAATTCACTTGTAGGAAGCAAAAGAAGTCGTTGTCTAGTTCTTTCAAAATGTCCATTGTGTATTTTTGGATTTTTATCCATTACTTTGCCTTTAATTTTTTATAATTTTAACAAATATTAAAAATATAGTAAAGTAAATTAATATTTTTTTCAGTTTTATTCTATATATAAAAAAAAGAACTAAAATTGTAGTTCTTTTTCCTGATACACAAAATTGATAGGTTGCATTTCGATATTTACAATTTTTCTATTTGATACAGTTTGCATTAGTTCTGTCAATTCTGCATCTTTTTCTGCCACGGTTTGCAAATATCTTTCTTTTTCTTTTGGTTTGTCATTTGTTTGAGAGGCATCAGTTGGTGAACAAATGCTTATGGTCGTCGCTAAAAACTTTGCATTTTGTCTTTCTGCAAATAAAAGAAGCATTTTGACAAACTCTTCATTTGTTAAATTACCCATATTATGCCTCCTTTGTTGTAAAAATTAATGTTTTATAATTTCTGGTATTATACTTGCTGACAGTTCTTTATCAATAGAACTTGAAATGTAATTTTCATTTTCATTAATGTTTCCCGCTATATTTGCTTTTTTATAATTAATTTGTGAAACATTTTTAATGACGGGTAATTTTTTTGTTTGTGTATAAATCTCATTTAATAATCTATAATTTGATAATTTATGTGAAATATAATTATCTACATTGCCGACTACTTTTGTGAACGGTTTAAAATATTTTTCTCCCAATCTTCCAAGTTTCAAGCCTTTTGTGTTTAGATAATCACTTAGTTTTGGGGTGTTTTTTATTAGGGTTTCGAGGTCTAATTTATTTCTATATTTTTCTATTTGTTTGTCGAGCAATAATCTCTTTACAACTGGATAAGCGTGTTTGTCATCATTATATTTTTCCAAAATATTCAATCTGTGATTAATGGTAATTTCATCAAAATTTAGCATAAAATTCCGTATTTTTGAAGCATTTTTATTTTTACGATAATTCTCTGCTTCATAGGTGGTATCACAGTATTTTTTGAGCCTATTGTCGTAAACTGCTATGTGGTTACAATTATAAATATAATCTTCATCAGTATTTGCGGTATCGTGATGTCTGTCATCTAGTAAAACAGTTCGAGTATCCAGTCCTGCAAGTCTGCAAAGATAATTTGTTAATTTTGCATATCCAGAACAAACCACTTCTTTTTTTATAAGTGCTGTATGAGTGAGTCGCATATCAACGCTCTCACGACCTTTATAATGGTCTTCTACACTTCTAGATTTTTCCAAATTCAAACTGTCAAAATCATATTTGATTTTTTGTGTTATATATTGGTGAATTGCATACCATTTCATATCATATGACATATCTGGTTTGATTAGTCTTGAAAGAATTAGTTGTGCATTTTCATAGTCATATTTTGCTTCATTTAGATAAACTTTGAAATCAAGATTATTTTGAAAAATTGAACCGTCGCCATCAAACCACGCAAAAATAATTGAGCGGTTATTTTGTATTACTTCTAGTCTTTCAAAAAAATCAGGATGCTTTTCCACACATTCAGGAATAGTAGAATAGTCCAGACATAAAAACTCTAAATTTGGATTGTTATCAATCAAAGTAAATATATCAAAGTCTGGTTTGAAAAATTGTGCATCACTAATGTCTAAGGCCTTTAAATTGTGCAGAGTGTCCAAACCTTTTATGTTTTTTAACATAGAAGCGTTGCGGACAAGAATCATTTCCAAATTTGGATTTTGCGATACATCAAGTTCTTTTAAATTAAAAATGTTGAACAATTCCAAAATTTTTAAATCGGGCAAGTCTTTTATTGCACTTGCATCAAGTCCATTATCCATAGCATTTGAAATTTTATTTGTAGTATCTTTCTTATTATTCAAATCCAACAACAAATTTTGGTATACTAAAAATAATCTCTCCAAATTTTTATGTGATTTTAAAAAATCCAAATTTGACTGCTTTAAACCAAGTGAAACACTAAGTGTTTGAACCATTGACAACTCATTGTCATTAAAATTTTTATAGTTATTTGGATATTGCTTTGAAGGAGGTAGGTGAGCATTAACCTGTCGTAATATTTGTTGATAATAATTATCAACAATATAATGACCCAAAAGCATAAAATTTTGATTTATTTCTTCCATAAGTCCTCCATTAAATTATACCCGTATTTTATCACAATTAAACGAATATTTCAACTAGTAAATTAATAAAAAGAGTAAGATTAGACTTGCTCTTTAATTTTTATAAATTTAGATTTTGGTTACTTTTACTTTGCGTATTCTGTGTTTTACAATTTCCAGAATTTCTACTTTGATTTTTTTGTATTCAAAAACAACGCCTTTATTTGGTAAAAGTCCCAAATATTCACCGACCCAACCACCAACTGTGTTGGCATCATATTGAATATTCTTGTCTTTCTTTATTTTAAAGTATTCAAAAAAGTCTTCTAAATTTGCATTACCTTTGACAATAAATTCTCTTTCACTAACTTTTTGAAAAGGTGTTTCTATATCATCTGATTCATCGTAGATTTCGCCGACCAGTTCTTCAATACAGTCTTCCAAAGAAACTATACCTTCTGTTCCACCAAACTCATCAAGTACTACTGCCAAATGAATTTTTGAGCGTTGCATTGATTTGAGTAAGTCGTCCACTTTGACTTGTGGCTGTGTGAATTGAATAGGTTGAATAATATCTGCTATGTTTACTTTGCCTTCGTGCATTGCAAAGAAAAAATCTTTTTCGTGTATAAACCCGATTATATTATCAATATTTTTCTCATATACAGGCAATCTTGAAAAACCCGATTTCTTCAAAGTATTAAAGATTTGCTCCATATTTGCATTTTTTTCCACTGCAATTATGTCTACACGAGGAGTGAGGATTTTATCCACCTCTACATCATTAAATTCCACGGCAGAACGGATAAGTTCACTATTGTCCTTGTCTAGTCCACCACTACTTTCTGCTTCATCGATAATGGTAATCAATTCTTCATCGGTTACACTATCGTGTTGTTGAGGCTTTAATACTCTTTTGCCTACTCTTTGCATTAAAATAAATACAATACTCAAAGGGTAAAAAATATATCCTAGCACTTTTATAATAGGGGCAGAAAACATTGCAAACTTTTCAGGGAAACGCTTTGCCAAAGTTTTTGGCACAATTTCACCAAAAGTCAAAATAGTAAGTGTCATAATAATAGTAGTCATTGTGGCAGCAAAAGAGGCATCTACCCAGATTTGCGTAAATAAAATTGTCGCAAGTGTTGTAGCCAAAATATTTACTACATTATTACCAACCAAAACATTTGTAATGAACTTGTCAAAATCATTTTCAATTTTCATTATTAAAATAGCACGCTTGTTGCCATTGTTTGCCCAGTTTTTAACACGAATTTTATTTAAGGTAGAAAAGGCAGTTTCTGTTGCACTAAAATACCCTGAAAAAATAACTAAAATAATTAAAACGATTATTAACGGAAGGATTGTATCTCCCATTTAGAACTCCTTAATATTTAGTAAATATATTGACAAAATCACTAGGTTTTAGTCAATATAGAAACTATATTCATAAGATTACTCCATTCCTACAACAAGCCTATTAAAAAAGACTCCTAGCCCGTAAGAACCAAAAGTCTTGAAATTTAATGTTAATCCGGGATAAAGGTACTTATCCTATACTGGCGAATTAACAACATTATTAAAAATGTCTTCTACTCCCTTTTGCGAGAAACCACTTATACTTATATATTATCACTTTCACAAGATTATGTCAAGGATGAAACCAAAAAACTAAAAAATTTTGCAAGTTTTATTGTACTTTTTCTTTATATAAATTCTACGGAGTAATTGACTTTGTCTATTCTTGGTGATAAAATTACTTAAAACCTAATTTGGAGAAACCTATGGCTAAATATAATTTTACTGAAATAGAAGCAAAATGGAATAAATACTGGGAAGAAAACCAAACTTTCAAAACTGATGTTTGGGATTTTAGTAAACCCAAATATTATTGTTTGGATATGTTTCCATACCCTAGTGGTGCGGGGCTACATGTAGGGCATCCAGAGGGATATATTGCAAATGATATAGTGAGTAGAGTAAAGCGTATGCAAGGTTACAATGTCTTACACCCTATGGGCTTTGATTCTTTTGGTCTGCCCGCAGAACAGTATGCAATCAAAACTGGAAAACACCCAAATGGATTTACACAAAATAATATAAATATTTTTAAAAATCAATTAAAAATTTGTGGACTATCATATGACTGGACAAAAGAATTGAGTACCTGCGACCCAAATTATTACAAATGGACACAATGGATTTTTGAAGAAATGTACAAAGCAGGTTTGGTAAAATATGAAAATATGCCTGTCAACTGGTGTGAAGAACTGGGTACAGTTCTAGCAAACGATGAAATTATTGACGGAAAAAGTGAGCGTGGCGGTTTTCCTGTTACAAAGAAAAATATGCGTCAATGGATAATTGATTTACCAAAGTACGCAGAAAAATTATTACAGGGACTAAAAGATTTGGACTGGCCAAATAGTACCAAAATAATGCAAAAAAACTGGATAGGCAAGTCGGAAGGTGCTATTTTAAAATTTAAAGTAGCAGACACCGATTTTGAATTTCAAGTGTTTACCACCAGAATTGATACTTTATTTGGGGCTACTTATTGTGTACTTGCCCCGGAACACGCTTTGGTGGATAAAATTACTACCAAAGAACAATACGATAAAGTGCAGGCATACAAGGTAGAATGTGCAAGAAAGTCCGACATAGAAAGGACAGATACATCAAAGGAAAAAACTGGTGTGTTTACTGGGGCTTTTGCAATCAACCCCGCTAATAACGAAAAATTGCCTATTTATATTGCAGATTATGTTTTGGCAAGTTATGCGACAGGTGCAATTATGTCCGTACCGGCTCACGATGAAAGAGATTTTGAATTTGCAAAAACTTTTGGCTTAAAAATTATTCCTGTTGTGGAAAGCAATGAAAAAATCGAGGGTGCTTTTGTTGCCGATGGAAAACATATCAATTCAAAATTTTTGAATGGATTAAATAATAATGAAGCAAAAGCAAAAATGTTTGAATGGCTAAAAGAAAATAAGTTGGGCGAAAAGAAAACAACTTACAAATTGCACGAGTGGATTTTTGCAAGACAGCGTTACTGGGGAGAGCCTTTACCTGTAATTCATATGGAAGATGGTACTATTAGACTGGTGGACATTAAGGACTTGCCAGTAACATTACCTGAACTAAAAGATTATCAAGCAAAGAATGGCGAGCCACCTTTGGCAAATGCGCCTGACTGGGTAAATGTAACTATAAATGGACAAAAAGGCAAAAGAGATACTACAACAATGCCTGGCTCTGCGGGTTCTAGTTGGTATTTTATGCGCTATGTCGATGTTGACAACAAAGAAGAATTTGCAAATAAAAAATTGCTTGACCACTGGCTACCTGTTGACTTGTATGTGGGCGGAGCAGAACACGCTGTTGGGCATTTATTATATGCTAGATTTTTTACTAGATTTTTGAGCGAACAAGGATATCTAAATTGTAAAGAACCTTTCAAAAAATTAATTCATCAAGGTATGATTTTAGCAAGTGATGGCAGAAAAATGAGTAAGCGTTGGGGCAATGTAGTAAATCCTGATGATGTTGTGGCTGAATTCGGTGCGGACTGTTTTAGAATGTATGAAATGTTTATGGGCCCTATTGAGGAATATAAACCTTGGAATTCCCAAAACATAAACGGAGTCAAGAAATTTTTGGAAAAAGTCTGGAATGTTTATACAGATGAAAACAAAATTACTGACAAAGCAAATAGTGAATTAGAAAAACTCTATCACCAGACGGTTAAAAAAGTTACCGAAGATTACAACAACTTATCTTTTAATACTGCTATTAGTCAAATGATGATTTTTATGAATGCGGTAACAAAGCAGGATAATTTCCCAAAAGAATATGCAATCGGTTTTATTAAATTATTAAATCCAATAGCACCTTATATTTGTGAAGAACTTTTTGCAACAGTTTTTGGAAATAAGGAAAGCATTGCATATGCCGAGTGGCCAAAATTTGACGAGTCAAAAATTATTGATGACGAGATTGAATTGCCTGTACAAATTAATGGTAAATTAAGAGGCAAAATTGTCGTACCAGTCGATGAAAGTGAAGAAAATGTGCTGACAAAAGCAAAAGAATTACCTGAATTAAAAGACAAAGAAGTATTAAAAATTATTTATAAGGTAAACAAAATTTTAAATATAATTGTGAAATAAAAGTAAGGTGAATAAATAGTTAAATAAACTATTATATCACCTTATTTTTTTTGATATTGACATAATTTTTTTTTATGTTATAATGATTTTAGCAAAAAGGGGGAAGTATTTATGTATCTAGATGAGGCAAATGCTATATTAATTTTTAAAGGTATAAATAATCCAGCATTACAACCTGTAGTATTAGAGTTTATTAAAAAAATTTCCAAAGTAAAACAAGAGGCAAATCACAATCTTGATACTATTGAATCAGTTCTAGAATTTGTAGCAAAGAGTTTTTATGAAAGAAAACGAGATTTGGAAGGAACATATTATAGAATAGAAAAAGAGAAAGCGAAAAATGAAGAAATCGCTTTTATAGAAATATTAACTCACAGAACAGAAGGATTTAAAAAGCAAATAGTTGAAACCGCAAAAAATTTTTTGGAATTCAATTTTGTAAATATCAGCAAAAATCCCGTAAATGGACAAAATGTAATTTCTATGGTGGATATGTTGGATATTAGAAATGTTGATTTGGGCTTTTATCTTTTTAGCAACAAATATCAGGATTATTGTACACAGAAAATTAGTTGTGCCGATGTAATTTACGATTGTTTTGAAACCAAAAATAAATTTGAAAAAGAATTAGCAAACGAAAATGTTTCGCCTAAAATAACAGAACAGGAAGTTAAGGCAGAAACAAAGTTTACCGAAGATGTGGCTAATTATTTCTTGGCAAGTTAAAATTATTTAATAAAATAGAAATAAAATTAAAACAAAAAAGAGAACCGATTTAGAAAATAGCAAAAAATAAAAGAACTACAAAAAACAGTAGTTCTTTTTATTTGTTTAATCTAATAATTAATAATTCATCAAATATTCATTTTTATTTTATTGAAATCAAATGTAATAAAGTAAAAGTAATTTTAATTGTTATAATAAGTAAAAAAATGATTAAAGTAATATAAATTTTGCAATTTGGAATAGTTAATTCAAGACTAAATTACTATATTTTTTATATTATAAATTACTATTTAGATATCTATTTGCCTCTCATAAATATGTCTTTCTGTTTCATCAATAATTTTTGCCATAGTCTGTACCACCAAAACGGGATTAATGCCCATAGCGGTTTCGCCTGAAAGCATAGTTGCGTTTGCTTCTTCAAAAATTGCTGTTGCAACATCACTCACTTCGGCACGAGTAGGGCGTGTTGAATTTGTCATACTTTCCAGCATTTCAGTAGCAACAATACAAAATTTTTGTTCCACATTGCAAAGTGAAATCAAACGCCTTTCTACAATAGGTATTTTTTCCAAAGCGATTTCTACTCCCAAATCACCACGAGCCACCATTAGTCCAAAACTTTCTGCCAAGATTTCTTCGGCGTTGATTACACCGCTAGCATTTTCAATCTTTGAGATAAGTTTTATATTTTCGCCACCATTTTTTTCTAGAAATTTCTTTATATCCAAAACATTTTGTCTGTTACTTACAAAAGAAAGTGCAAGGTAGTCCGCTTTATTTTTTATTGCAAACAAAAGGTCTATCTTGTCTGCGGGAGAAATGTAAGGCGAACTTGGCACAAGATTTGGTACATTTAGTCCTTTGTGGTCGGATAGTTTGCCACCAAAAATCACTTTACAAATAATGTCCGTGTCGGTTATTTCTTTTACTTGCAAAATAATCATTCCATTATTTGCAAATATTTGATTACCTACTTTGACTTCTTTTACTAACGATTTGTATTTTAATCCAACGATTTGTTGGTTGCCTTGTATATCACGGCTAGTAAGAGTAAAATCTTGTCCCGATTGCAAAACTGCACTTCCATTTACGAAAGTGCTAATTCTTATTTCTGGCCCTTTGGTGTCAATCATCAATTCCAAACCTTTTTTTCTTAAAGGTGTGATTTTATCAACAAGAATTTGATGTGAGTCCAAAGTTCCGTGGCTCATATTTAGTCTTGCAATGTTCATTCCTTCGGCTTTCATTTTGCCAAGAATATTTTCATCATTACACGCAGGGCCTAGTGTACATACAATTTTTGTTCTTCTCATAATTATATATTATACAATATTCATTTTAATTATCCAAATAAAACAAACAGATTATTTAAAAATTTATATATAAATTAAAAACTAAAATCTAACATTTTTAATTTGGGTATTGAATTAGGCTTTTTATTATGCTATAATCATTTTTGAAAAAAGGAGTTTTTATATGTCAGGTATTAATAGATTGATAGGAGTATCAACCAAAGAGGATTTTCAAAAAAATAGAATAGGTGAAGTAGTAGAAATGCTAAAAAATTCTAACGCTTCCGGTATAGAATTTTTTGTATGTCCTGATGGTCTTGGGTTGAAATATGTAAAAAATGAAGGTGAAAAAAATAGTGCAGATTTGGAAAATTTGGAAATAGAAATTCAAAAAAATGTCGAAGCTTTCCAAAGTTTTTCAAATAATTTCAAAGCAAAAGTATGTGTTAATCCAAAAGCAGATGAACTGGCAATAAAACTTTTATCAAAACTGGAAGTGTTTTCAGCAAATAATATAGCAGATAAAGAGTCATTTGATAAAAACTTAGTTAGTGCAAAACAATGTATTTTAGAATTTAAAATTCAAAAAGCACTTACACAAAATTGTATTGATGAAGCAATTTTAAAATTTGGAGATGACAAATTTCAAGTTCGTCAAATGACATCAAAAAGTATAAAAGATTTGGAAAATTGTTATAAAAAAGCCCGTGCCAAAGTCGCTGTACTAAAATCTTTGGACGAGCAAAAAGCGAAACGAACCAAGCATTTGGATAAGTTGATAGCGGAATACAATTTGCAGGCAAAAAATAATCCTATACTAAAACATATGTCAAGTACAATAGATAACATTTTGACTACAACCATAAAACAATTTCAAATTTATCACAATCAAAGTCAGCAACCAATTAGTGATTGTCAGGAAATAAAGGCGGATTTAGATAATACAAAAACATCATTTGCGTCCTTTCTAGATTGTGCAAATTCTGTTACATTAGTAAAAAAATAAATATGAGAAATAGTAGAGATACTATTTTTTTATAGTATTAGAATTGTTTGACTAAAAATTTTTTATGTGTTAAATTTAATGAGATTAAAGGATTTAACTGATGACAGAAGATAAAAAAATGAATAGCATTTTTATTCACAGAATATTTGATACAATAGCAAGCAGTATTTTATCTGTTTTTGTGCCGATTATTATAATTAATTATACTGGCAAGATATGGCTGGCTATTCTATTTTTAATTTTGTCATATTCTCTTGCTATTTTGATAATGTCGATATTTAGAAAATTTATAAAAAAATACCCTGTGCTTTGTATAATTTTACATGTAATACCCTTGTTTGTAATTCAAATATTGTTGTCATTTTGCGAATTGAATTTGTTAATTATTTTAATTCTTGGAGTAATGAATGCTTTGCAATATGCTTTTTACTGGACTCCTTTGAATACAATTTTTAGTTATTCCAGCAAATCTGCTGATGTGGCACGCTTTCAAATGGGCGAGTTATTAGGTTCTATTATTTTTACTTTGGCGTCAGGATTTATCTTGTCATCAAATTGGGATAGTTCGCTACTAATAGTTTGCTTGTCCGCCTTTGTATTTTATTTTTTGAGTATAATACCGCTTTTAATCAATTACAAAGAAATCAAAAAATTTACATCAAAAGATATAGATTTCAAAGTGAAAGATTTGTTAAAAACAAACAAAAAATATTTTATATTCTATTTATTTAGCGGTTTCAATAATCATATTTTTGGAACAATTATACCTATTTATTTATTTATAAACAATTTGGAATTTTGTAGTATTGCTATTATCTTGGCTTCCACTTATGTATTGTCAATTTTTACAAATTATATTGCAAAATATTTATGTTGCAAACGAAAAGCAATGTTGAGTGTTTTGATAGGCACGATTTTGACCGTTTTAAGTTATGTTGTATTGTTTACTGTTCATATTCCAGTCGTATTGTGGATATGTGGAACGCTTGTAGGAATTATTTTTCCTTTTATAGATGTACCAACTTTCTCAAAATTTATAATAACTATCAAAAAGCAAAAATCCGTATCTTCTTCTATGAACCTTTGTGTAATTTTTGACAGTGCTTTAAAACCTTTTGCTCTTTCTACTTTCTTTCTATTTGCTAGTTTTCCACTATTGTTTGGAATAGGTTGTGCTTCCGCTGTTACGGCTTTGTTTATTTCAAAAACTTTTTTGGTAAAAAATAAAAGTCATTTTAAAAAATAGCAAATTAATTATTGAAAATTGAGGTTAAATTATTTGGACCTCTTTTTTTGTTTACAAATTTAAAATAATTCTCTACAAACTATAACTTTAACAAACTATAACATTTACGAAGGACTGATTTCTTCATATAATAATCGCACAAAGTAACTACAAGAAAAATACTCACTTAAAAGTTTTAACAAATTTTTAAAAAACACTTGACAGTTGAGTGTGTGCTCAACTATAATATAGTGGAACAATCATTCAACTGTATGAATATTATAAAGGAGGGCATTATGGTAAAAGAGAAAACTACCTGTGATTGCAATATAATTCATCAAGAAGTGGTGTTGGATGCACAAAAAAATATGCCAAGCATTAATGAATTTCAAAAAATTGCAAACTTTTTCAAAGTGTTTGGCGATGAAACCAGGACAAAAATAATTTGGTCATTACTAAAACACGAAATGTGCGTTTGTGATTTGTCAGTTTTGTTAAATATGACTAAATCAGCAGTATCACATCAACTTGCGTTTTTAAAATCTTACAATTTGGTGAATTATAGGAGAGAGGGTAAAGTTGTTTATTATTCGCTGGCAGACGACCATGTGAGCCTAATTTTTAATTCAGGCAGGGAACATATCAATGAGAAATAGGGGAGAAATAAAATGATATATAATTACAAATTGGAAAATCTAGATTGTGCAAATTGTGCAAGAGAAGTAGAAAATGAGATAAAAAAATTGAAGGGAGTAAATTCTTGTTCGTTAAACTTTTTTACTTTGAAACTTAAACTGGAAACAGAAAACGAGATAACGGACGATTTTTTTAAATTGATATTAAAAACAGCCAAAAGAGTAGAACCTGATATTGTGATAAAAGGAATAAAATAAATGAATAAAAGGTTGCTAAAAATAATAGTAGGCGGGAGTATATTTTTTGCTTCTATTATTATTTTTGAAGCATTAAATGTGAATATATTTTGGCTTGAGCTTTTAATTTATCTTTCCGCTTATCTAGTAATAGGTTATGATGTTTTATTAAAAGCAATCAAAAATATTTTCCGTGGCAAAATCTTTGATGAAAACTTTTTGATGATGATAGCAACCATAGGTGCATTTTGTATTCACGCCTTTCCAGAAGCCGTGGCGGTAATGTTGTTTTATCAAATCGGTGAATTATTTCAAAGTTTTGCCGTGTCAAAATCCCGAGCCTCTATTGCAAAGTTGATGGATATTAGACCTGATTATGCAAATGTTTTGGTAAATGGAAAAACTATACGAAAATCACCCGAAGATGTAAATATCAATGACCAAATTATCATTTGTGCAGGCGAAAAAATTCCACTTGACGGAAAAATCTTGCAAGGCAATTCGACTCTTAATACTTCCGCTTTGACCGGGGAATCTTTGCCAAGGGAAGTAAAAGTTGGCGATGATGTCATCAGCGGTTGTATCAATTTGAACGGAGTAATAATTGTAAAAGTTACAAAAAAGTTTGCCGAGTCAACTGTAAGTAAAATTCTTGATTTGGTAGAAAATGCAAGTAGCAAAAAATCAAATAGCGAAAATTTTATTTCAAAATTTGCAAAATATTATACGCCGATTGTAGTAATTGTTGCTGTTTTATTAGCCGTTTTACCACCTTTATTATTCCCAAATCAAACTTTTGCGGACTGGATATATAGAGGACTAACTTTTTTAGTTGTATCTTGTCCTTGTGCCTTGGTTGTATCTATTCCTATGAGTTTTTTTGGCGGACTAGGTGGGGCTTCCCGATGTGGTATATTGATAAAAGGTAGTAATTATCTGGAAGCCTTATCCAAAGTAGATACCGTTGTTTTTGACAAAACAGGAACGCTGACTCACGGAAGTTTTACCGTTCAAAGCATTTATAGCATAGGTATAACTAGGGAAGAATTATTAGAGAAAGCAACTTATGCTGAGGCTTATACTTCGCACCCGATTTCTATTTCACTTCGTGAGGCATATCAAAAACCGATAGATAAAAATAGAATTAGTGAAGTAAAAGAACTAGCAGGTTTTGGCGTGAGTGCAAAAGTGGATAACAAAGAAGTAGTTGTAGGTAATTCAAAATTAATGCAAAGACTTGGGCAAAAACCTTTTGAGATTTCAAAAGTAGGAACAGTAGTGCATATAGCAATAGACAATGTTTATGCAGGATATATTTTGATTACCGATAAGATAAAACAAGACTCTTATACTGCTATGCAAAAATTAAAAGCGGTAGGTATAAAGCAAACAATTATGCTGACAGGAGATTTGGAAAAAGTCGGCAAAGATGTAGCAAAAGAACTAGGAATTGATAAGGTTTATGCAGAATTGTTGCCCCAGGACAAAGTAGCAAAAATAGAGGAATTAATAAATAGCGGTGAGTCAAAAAAAGTTGCTTTTGTAGGCGATGGAATAAATGATGCCCCAGTGCTTGCCCGTGCTGATATAGGTATCAGTATGGGAGGTTTGGGTACGGACGCTGCTATTGAAGCCTCCGATGTCGTTATAATGAATGATGAAATATCCAAGATAGCAACGGCAAAAAAGATTGCAAAAAATACAGTAAAGATTGCTTATGAGAATACTGTTTTTGCAATAGTTATAAAAGTGGCAACGCTACTACTTAGCGCAGTAGGTATTGTAAATATGTGGTTGGCTGTTTTTGCTGATGTAGGAGTGTCTGTTTTAGCCATATTAAATTCATTCCGTGCCTTGACAAAAAAAGAATAATCAAAAATTTTTTTAAAAATATTTGAAAAAAGTATTGATTTCTAAAATTAATATGCTATTATTATGGCAATAAGGAGAAAAATGTTATGCAAAATTTTGTTTCAAAATTAAATTTTACATCTAAATTGGTTTATTCTTGTGGAGTGAATCAATCTTTTTGTGTTGATGTTTAACTTTGGAAAAAATTTTTAACAAAAATTAGAGGGCATACTTTTTCAAAATCAAAGGATAAAAACATCGACTTAAAATTTAGTCGGTGTTTTTTATTTCCCTTATGAAAAAAAGCAAATTGTGGAGCAAAAAAATGAATGTAATTGAAGTAAAGAACTTGTGCAAGACTTTTAAAACAACAAAGAAAGTCAAAGGATTTAAGAATAAATTAAAAAATTTATTCAAGAAAAAAGAAGTAAATATTAAGAATGCCGTAAACGACATTAGTTTCAGCGTGGAAGAAGGCGAGGCTTTGGCTTTTATTGGTCCAAATGGTGCTGGTAAGAGTACCACTATAAAAATGCTTACTGGTATTTTGTTCCCGACTTCGGGAGAAATAAGTGTTTTGGGTTACAATCCAAGCAAACAGCGTACAAAATTAAGTTATGAAGTGGGTACAGTATTCGGGCAAAAAGAGCAGTTGTGGGTACATTTGTCGCCTTTGGATAACTTTATTTTCTTTGGTAATATTTATGACATTCCAAAAAAAGAGTTAATGGCTAGAATTGATGAACTGGCGACTTTGTTTGATATAAAAGATTATATTGAGCAACCAGTCAAAAGTTTGAGTCTGGGACAAAGAATGAAATGTGAAATGGTGGCTTCGCTGTTACATAAGCCAAAGATGTTATTCTTTGATGAGCCAACCATTGGGTTAGACCCTATTGCAAAGGAAACATTGAGAAACCTTATCAAAAAAATCAATAGAGAACTAGGCACTACTATACTATTTACTTCACACGATGTAGGTGATATTGAAGAAGTATGTAAAAGGGTTATTATAATTAATGACGGAAAAATAGTTCTTGACGACAGTATGAGAAATCTAAAATATCATTATTTAAACAAAAAAATAGTAGAAGTTAATTTGAAAAAAGATATAAGAATACCAAAGAGTGATGGTATCACTGTTTTGGAAGCCAAGGACACTGTATACAAAATCGAAGTAGATATGAACAAAAAAACTATGGACGATTTGCTAGGGTTGTTTAAGGCAGAAGATTTACAGGATATTAGCATTTCAAGTACCCCGCTAGAAGATATTATAAAGGACATTTATAGAGGAAAAAATGAATAAGTACATTACAGTATATAGAACAAGTTTCAAACAAGAATCAAAAACAATGATAAACTCACTTGTGTCAGTTGTATCTTTTTTCGTTATTATCTTTATATTTAGAGAATTGTGGAGTTACATATATGGTACAAGTGGATTTGGTGAAACTATAAATGGCTATACCTGGAATATGATGATTTGGTATCTAATTATGGCAGAAATGTTGACATATTCAATCCATGTCAGGAGTATCACGAGAGCCTTTTCTTTGGATATCAAAACAGGCAAAATTGCTTATCAGTTAAATAAGCCCTATAATTATTTCGGTTACCAAATTGCAAACCTTTCTGGTGTTTTTAGTTGGAAACTTTGCTTTTTAATTCCTGCAGGTATTGTCTTTGGTTTGTTGCTTTTGGGCCCTATACCAAATTTTAGTATTGCATATGTTGTACCTATAATGATATCTCTTATTTTGGCTATTCTACTTACCTGTGTTGTATATGGTATTGTAGGTTTATTGACTTTTTGGATGGAAGAATCGACTCCTTTTGCTTGGATATTACAAAAATTTATAATGATACTTGGACTCTTTTTCCCTCCTGAATTTTTCCCAAACTGGTTGCAACCATATATTGTTTATAGTCCAGTTTATGCGCTTATGTCTGGCCCAAGTAAATTGCTTGCAAATTTTTCTTGGGAAATATTTATGCAAGTATCTATTTCACAAGTCGTTTATTTGATAATATTTTTAGTAATCGGTTTGTTAGTTTTTCAATCTGGAACAAAGAAGGTGTATGTCAATGGAGGTTAAAAATAATTTAAAACTTATTTTTGTCTACTTTATGTTGAATTTAAAAAAAGAATGGCAGTATAAAGCATCATTTTTTATGCAAAAAATTATAATAATTTTTAATGACTTATTTTCCCTTATTCAGTGGGTAGTCATTTTTTCCATTGTTGACAATATAGGTGGTTATGGGTTTAGAGAAGTTTTATTGCTTTGGTCTATAGCAGCGGGAGGTTATGGAATTGCACATACATTTTTTGCTGGTGCTTGGAATATAAAAAACTTGGTTTATGAAGGAAAACTTGATGTGTTTCTTACTCAACCAAAAAATTTACTTATTAATGTTTGTTGTAGTAATACGGATTTATCCGCTATTGGTGATATTCTTTATGCTTTTGTTGTTTTAATGATTATCGGTGCACCTTGGTACTGGTTCTTGCTTCTATTACCTGTGATTATTTTAGCGGGGTTATTATTTGTAGCAATGTATGTAACTTATTGCTCACTTTGTTTTTACATAAAAAGAGGCGAGGCTTTGGCAGATACTATGGAAGGTGCAATGGGAAAGGCTGCAAATTATCCGTCTGTGATTTTTAGCCAAGGGGTAAAGATATTAATGTTTACTTTATTGCCTGTATTTTTCTATACTTTTATTCCCGCACAGTATATATTTTTGAACTTTAATATATGGTGGGTGCTATTATTAATTGCGGTAGTAACACTTTGGATTTTACTTGCTTTCTTCTGCTTTAATCGGGGAGTAAGGCGATATAATTCAGGTTCTTTGATGGGTGGCAGAGTTTAAAATAAAAGTAGTCTAATTTTAGGCTACTTTTTTTATTCAAAATAATAATAGAAATAAACGATGAACCTTTAAAAGCCTTTATAGAACTGGTGCGGTTAAAAGGATTTGAACCTTCACGAATTTTACTTCACTAGGACCTGAACCTAGCGCGTCTGCCAATTCCGCCATAACCGCATATCAAGTGATATTGTATCAAAGAAAATAATTTTTGTCTAGTGGCAAGTTGAATTTAATAATCATTTTATCAAAAGTGATATTTTGGTTTGACATAATTAATTGATAATGAGATAATATCAGTAAAATTTGAATACAAAATAAAAAATGATTGCAAGTAAATTATTTTTTATTTTTTGGAAAGGATAAATAGAGATTAAAGTCCAAAAACTTATTGCAATTTTTTAGTTAATATTTAAAATTTGATGAGTATTTTTACTTGTAGGAGAAAAAATGAAAGCAATTAATGCAGTTTATATGCACAATGTTTTTAATGGAATAGGCGACAGTATCATAAAAGTTTTTGTACCTATTTTAATTTTACAACAATTAGGGAGTGTGTTTTTTGCAATATTGTTTGTAGGATTGTATTGTTTCGTATCTTTAATTACTGAAATGGTTTTTAAAAAGCCTTCTTTTGATAATAGTATTTTAATGCTACTTTTGCATATTATTCCGCTTATTTTAATGCCTATATTAATAGCCTTTTGCCCCTTTACTGTAACCCTCTCAATTCTTCTGGGTATCTTGATGGGCTTACAACACGGACTATACTGGACGCCAATAGAAAATTTATATACTTATTCAAAAAGTCCTATAAATATGGCCAGATATGATGCTTTTTGCGTTTCTGGGTATTTAGTTTTTTCTCTATTATCTGCATTTTTGCTGGATTCAACAATAAATAATTCACTGTTGATAGTTTGTATATCCGCAACACTTTTTTACGCTCTTAGTATTATGCCGTTGTTTGTAAAACGAAACGATTTACTTTTAATTAATAAAAATGCTTTGGTAAAACAAGAAAAATGTCCAAAGACTTCTTTTTATAAATTGTACATTGTATTTTGGGCTTTTGCTGCTACTGTTGTTCCTATTTATGCCATAGTTATTCCTGTTTATATGTTTGCAAATGATTGCTCCATACAGTTGATAGGAATTGCTTATGCTATTACATATCTGTTGGAAATAGGGATAGATTATTTATGTAGATTAATGCGTTTAAAAAATCAGCATATTTTATCCGTAGCAATAGGTGTGGTAATATTTATTGCTTCCATAGTGGTATGTCAGTTTTTCGTTAATTCAATTATGCTGACTATCGCTTGCATTGCTAGTGAATTGTCTTATCTATTTATTTATATAACAATGCAGGGTGATTTTTTGATGCAAATTCAACAGGACAACTGTACACAAGATGGAATTTACTGGAAAAATATAGCGAGTAATGTTTTGCGTACTGTAATGATATTAGTTTATATTTTTGTACCAACTTTTGAATTTATCTTTATATTTGGCTGTGTTTGTATGGTAGTTACTCTTATTCTTACTATAATGTTGCTACAACTTCGTAAATACGGAACTTTACGCAAACGCCATGTAAAAGCACCTCTAATACTTGGCGATAACTAAGATTTGAAAATTATAAAAATAAAAAGCCCAAACTTTTATTTTAAAAGTTAAGGACTTTTTTTATTGCTTTTCATCTTCCTGAATTTTATTGAATGAATTTAAACGAGTATTTATTGTTTTTCTAAATACTACAAATCTATCAAATAAATATTCTGTAACAAAGTTGATAACCATCGTGCCGAACAAAACTAAGACTTCATTCCAGCCGATATTTGTGAGGACATCGCCCCACCAGGTAGAAAGTGGCGTAAATACGGCATAATAAAGTAAAATTAAACCCATAGCAACAGGAATGTTATTTGTTGACTTAAAAGTAAATTTCCTGTTTAGCGTAAAATTATAAACAACTGACGCAAACAAAGCAATCAGGTAACTAGGCCAGTAAACCAAATTAAACAAGTAAAAAAAGATTGAAAAAGTTATTACCTGAACTATACCTGCTGATATAGAAAAACCCACGAAACAGAAAAATTTTATTACTTCTTCTTTTTTCGTTAATTTCTTTTTGGGAGTTTGCAAAACCTCTATTGTACAGTTATTAGCCTGCAAATCTGTGTCTGTATTGTTATTTGCTTCCATAATTTAATATTCTAACATCTTTAATTTAATATTGCAAGTAAAATTCTTTAAAAATAGCAAATGGGAATAATTTACAAAAATTTTAATATAATAGGCTATTTTGTTTACTTTACACATTTGATTTGTTAAAATTATATATACTTATGGTGGAGTAATAATATGTTAAAAGATGAATTAAATAATAAAAAAATTAATACGCTCAACATTCCTTTAACCGAAGAAGAGTTGAATTATCTAGTAGAAAATTTTTTTGTTAATCTGGGAATTGAATCTATAACTGAAAAAACAATACCATTTTTGTATGATGAAGTCTTGCAAATGGGCGAGTACTACAAAGAAATTAAAGCAATACCTTTGCAGAACTTTGCAAACCAATTACTTGATAAATTGTATGATTTTGTGCCTTGGCAAAAGATTTGTGATGAGCAGGAAAAAGAAACTTTAAAAACAAATGATGAAGTGGAATTTACAGAAAATGATTGTGAATAATCTATAAATTAAACACATTTAGTATTAAAAAATTAGAAAGTAACAAATTTTTTGAAAAATGAATTATTATTTTATTGCGTATTTGATAGTTTTTTGTTAAATATTTAAAATCTCTTTATAATTTTTAAAGCAATTTTAAAAAATATACTACTTCAAACCAAAGACATTCATAAGAAAAAAATAAAAAAGTATTGTAAAAGTTTTTTTAAAGTGTTATTATATAATAAATTTAGGCATAATAAAGCCTTTATATTTTTATATGCACCACTAGCGCAACTGGATAGAGCTTTCGGCTTCGAACCGAAAGGTTGGGGGTTCAAGTCCCTCGTGGTGCACCAAAATAAAAAAGCACATTAATTTGTGCTTTTTTGTATGGTGAGCCACATTTGCCATTCAAGGCAAATTCACACAAAGTGTGAAAGGGACTTTTAACGGGCGACATAGGCAAAAGTTGCTTTTTAGCAAGTTTTGTATTCGCCCTGGCGTGAAAGTGTAGCGTTAGCGGAACGGAGCAAGTCCCGAAGCCAAAGCAAGTAGGGACAGGGAAGTGCGTAGGGGCTGTGCTTTTTTATTTTTGTGCACCAGTCTAAAACTAAATCGAACACAGAATTTGTGCTCGGTTTTCTAATTTAAAATCATCATAATATTGGATTAAGATAAAAAAATGAAATTAATAAAAGGAAATAATTAATTTTTGTCGAATAATAAAGGTATACTTATACTTAAATTATGACTTCTCTAAAAAATTCGCCCTATAATTACCGAAATGATAAATTGATATACTTAAAATAAAACATTATATAATAGAAAAGGAGAAAAATAATGGAAGATTTTATAAAAGAAAGTTTTAAAAATGCAGGTAAAATTATGCAATGGAAAGAGTGGATAAACACAGTTCCTGCAAACATAGGAGTTTATGCTATTATTAACAAGGGAATTGTATTGAAAAGCCAACCATTTAAGGAGAAAAGTCCTGTACTTTTTTATAATGAAAAGTCTTTAAGTTACTCAATTGAAAAATTAAAAAAAGCATGGGAAACAAGTAACCATCAAGTTCTATATATTGGTAAAACAGAAGGCAAACTAGGACTTAAAAAAAGAATAAGCAATTTAATGAAATTTGGCGAGGGTGAAAATACCCCACACAGGGCAGGTCGTTCTATTTGGCAAATTGAAAATTGTAAGGAATTTAATATTTATTATTGTGTTTGTGATAATCCAGAAGTTAAGAAAAAAAGTTTAATAAATGAATATAACACATTTGCGAACAAACAAAAAAACTAAATTAATTTGATTTAGTTTTAGACTGGTGCACCAAAATAAAAAAGCACATTAATTTGTGCTTTTTTGTATGGTGAGCCACATTTGCCATTCAAGGCAAATTCAAAACAAAGTGTGAAAGGGACTTTTAACGGGAGACATAGAAGGTAAAATTGGTTTACTATGTGAAATTTTACATTATCTAATTGTTACCATTCTTATCATTCATTCTTGATAAATGATATTTGGGGTTGTTTGGGTTTAGTTGATTTGCCCGATTATTAATATTTGCTTTACATAAATCGCTATTTGGATTGTTTTGACTTGAATAATTGTCCAACTGTTGTTTGGTGTGCGTGTTACCTGATACTGTTTTTTTCATAATAATTATCACCTTCTTTTTTAAAATTAAAGATGTAAATACTTTAATGATGTAAAGTAAGAAACAAATTCAAGTATTAAATTACTTAATCATTGCTAAAAAATAATTTTAGTTAATTTAAATATAATATAAAAAATTTTTTTATGCAACTATTTTTAATAAAGTTTAAAAAATGGAAATGATGTGTAATTTAATGAAATGTAGATATTTGATAGTTTACTACAAGTTTTTCAAGTCCTAATGCACCATTGTATTTTTTTACTATAACAATATCATTCAATTCGTAACTATCATAAACCTCTTTGCTGACTTCATTTTTGTATTGTTTATCATCACAGTTGATAGTAATATAATAAGTTTCTTCATTCTTACTATTTATCCATATAGGTTTATCGATAACAGTACAGGAAATGTCCTGTGGAGTAGAAAAGTCATATGCAGAATTGATTGTACAAACGACTGATGGACACAACATGGCTAAGAGAAAAACAATCGTTACAATTATAGATTTGAATTTTTTATATTCCTTTGTGATAAGCAAAATTATGGCAAGTAGAACTACAAAAAGAATTGCTGATATAATGAGTAGTTTTGTATAATCATAAAGCAATATAAATTTTAAAGATAATAAATTTTTTATTGCCAACATCAAAATTGGTAGAATTGTCAAAGTTAGCAAAGGTATTTTCCCATTTGTAATTAATGAGCCATTTTCTTTGAGTGTTAAAACTTTATTGAAAACAATATATAAAATTAAAGGAACAAAACAAAACAAAACACTAATTGTAGATAAATATATATTTAGAGGGAAAGTATTAAAGAAAATAAAAACAGTTAAAACTATTGACATAATTGAGCCTGTAATAAAAATTCCCTGATTGAGTTTGTTTAATAAAGGGATATCTTCAATTTTAAACTTTGTGGTTTTATTATTAGATTTGTTTGTAATTGATATATCTTCACCAAAAAATTGAATTAATCCTTGTTCAGTAGTGTCATACATAAATGTAAAATTTTTTGATTTATTATCTGGTAACATAAATTTTATAGTTGTGTATTCAATGTCGTCACATAATGAATGAATTATTGCTTTCGTATGTATAATATTTTCATAAGGTATAATAAAGTCTTTGTTATCAACACATTTTACTTCATCTATATTTTCAAAATCTGTTATTAATTTTTCTTTGTCAATATCTTTTAAAATACCTCCAACATATTTGAAGAAATAATATTTTGAAGTTTTGATTACTTGATATCGTTTTGTTTGAGAAGATAAAATTATAGATTTATCTAAAAAACAAATAGATTTCTGGCATTCTTCTGCGTTTTTGATTATTTCTTGTAAATCTTCATCTACGTTTTCTGGTTCAGGTTTTATTGAGTATCCTTCTTTGTTTATTGATAATTTATTTGTTTTAAATTCTCGGTAAAATACAAATAAAATAGCCCCAATTACTGTTGCTGATAGTATAACGCTTTTTAAATCTAGACTAATTATTACTGTAAAATCCAAAATTAATAAAAAAATAATAACTATTTCCATTGAAATAAATACAATCCAAAATGATTTTGGACCTGCCCACCAAAATAAAAATCCGATTGCACTGCTAACCATAGTTATGCTTAAAAATCTTAATAAGATGCCCCACCACGGTAACTCTGTAATCGCACCATCAGGTGATAAAAACATAAATAATGCACACAAGCCTGCGGAAATAATTAATCCCCAAATACCTATCTTTGTTTCTTTTTTTAGTTTTGACATAATAAAACTCCTAAATTCTAGTTTAAATATGATTATAGCATAGCATTTTAATTTTGTGTAGTTTTTCATAAAACAAAACTGATATTTTATTTTAATTTTTTATACTGTCAACTAAAAAAAGTAATGAGCCTTTTTCTTTATAAATATTTGTTTAAAAATGAAAAGTATCACTATAATGTTGGATATTCATATAATAATATAGTGTTGTATTTTATCCTATTTGATTGTGTTATAATGCACGGGATAAAGATGCTAGGATATTAGGTGTACAAAGTTAGATTTGACAAGACTTCGGCTTTGTGTTATAATCTATTTTACATTTTAATAAAAGGAATGAATTTTCAATGAATAATATTGATAATGAGGATGTCCCGCATAAACGACTAGAAACAAAAGAATCTTGGTTTTCAAAAAAATTTCACAGTATCCGTGATTATTTCGCTTCTAAAGTAATTTTTGAAGAATTAAAAGTAATTAGCCCTACACATACAAATTTTGACGAGGATTTGGCAATAAACTTTGATCAGTTGACTGAATTAGAAAAGCAAGGTGAACCGATAAATCAGGTCAAAATATTGACACTACAAATTGAAGATAATTTTATTACAGCAAAACTTGCTGAAATATTTCCAAATATAGAGAGATTAAACATTACTGGTAATAGAGTCTGTTTGGCAAAGGACGCTATTTCAAAATTCGATTCGCTAAAATATTTGAATATAGATAACCAAACCACAGTTGTATCTGGCGGAAGTATTTATGGTTGTCCTGAATTGGCAATAACGAGAATTAAAAGCAAAGATTTTCTAATTTATGGCGGTTATAATTTTGCATTCTGCCCATCACTAAAAGATGTCAGTATAGATGTTAAAAAATTTCAAGCCAGACCAAATAGTTTTCAATCTTGTAGTGCAGATTCTTTTTCGGTTTTCGCAAAAATAATGAAAGTTAATGTGAGTTGTTTTTCTAATAGTAAAACAACATCAATCAAACTAAAAAGTTTTACAGCGGATATAAAAGATACTTTTCGTTTCTGTCCATACTTAGAAGAATTAAAAATTTTATCCCAAAATTTAAGACTAAGTGAAGATTGTATAATATATTGTCCAAACTTAAAATACAAAGAAATTCAAGATTCTTGGGATTATGATGCGGAAATGGTAAAAAGAAAAAGTCTTTCTGAAAAGGTGTTAGCGGAAACAAATAGCACTTTAAGTGAAGAAAGAATAAAGAAAAATATATCCAGAATTGAGGAAAAATCACCAAACGAAGAAATCAAATTTTTGTAATAAAAAAAGGCAACTATATTTAGTTGCTTTTTTTATGGTAAAGTTGAAATATAATTTTGATAATCTTCTGTAAAATGAGTATCAGCAAAATGACTAAAAGAAAAACAAATTAGTTTGTTTGTAAATCTGCTTGCTTGTTTGATTTGCTCAAATACTCTTGAAAACTCCGCAACAGTAGATGTATTTGTAAAAATCTCTATATTTATCCCGAAGTTGCATTGAGAATATTGACTACAAGCATTGTAAAGTATTTGCATCTTTTCGACCAAAGCATTTGCGGTAGATTGACTAAATATTCCGCTATAACCACCAAAACCATCTTGCGGATAAATTGTATCTATATTTCTTAAAGATGTATTACTAAAAAAGTTTTTCCACATTGTAGCAGATTGTGTGTTATTGCAGGCAAAATATTTTGAAAAGAAAGGCGAAAAGCATATAGGCATATTATAAATGGAATTATCAATGTGATTAATTACTGTATTAAAAATATTTGCCCAAGCCAGTTCAAACCCTTGATTCTGCGTGTAAATTTCATATGCCCAGTAAATTCCTGTTATTGTATCACTATAATTTTCATAAAACAGCGACATTATTTCATCAAAAGCAATGGCATCAAAGTTTGCTAGATTTGTGCAGTATTCTGTATTTGCAAAATTTGTATTATCCCACCACGAATCTGTACTAGTAAGCCCTAAAATAACTTTAAAATTGTTTTGTTTAGCCGAAAGTAAAAGATTATCCAAAACGGGCGAAACGCTACATTCATAATCAACTAAATTTGCAAAGTAAGGAGAATTATAATAACAATCTACGCTATTATTTTCTATACTAATACTGCTTTGAAAAATTATTTCTTCAAATCCATCGTTTTTTAATTCAGTTATTTTTGCGTCCCAGTTTTCAACAGTCCAGTCCTGACAGTACCAACCTTGAATAAAATCGGCAGACATCTTTAAAGTTGGAGTGTAGCAAGCACTTAGTGGAAAACACACCAAAAAAATTAGCATTAAACTTATACAAAAACTAAAAAACTTTTTTCGCATCCAAACTCCTAACTTCATTTTAATAAATGAAAATACAAAAGACAAATAAAAAATAGTATTTTGATACTATTTTTTTATTATTTTTAGTTCATTGTAGCCTGTCGTTGCGTCAAATTCTTTTGAAAATTCATAGTTTTTAAATTCCAAAATTGCGACTTCGCAGGTTGTATTTATCTTGCAACCTGTCATCAAATGTCCACCAACAACGGATATGTCAGTTTTGGCTAGTGAAATATGCAAGTGCAATCTGTTTTTTGATACTGTACCGTTGAGGCTAACTATTTCAGTAGGTTCATTAATATCTTGTGTATTTACTCCGCTGGCATCACGAATGTGAGCAGATAATAAACTCCCGACACCAGATACCACAACGCCTGCTAAAATATTATTTTTTATACAAAAATTTTGAATACTTTCATAAAGGTCATCGCCTTTTTTTAATCTAAAAATATATTCTTCCATAATTTTCTCCCTATCTATTTTTTTGTTTTACTTTCAGGAACAGAAATGTCTTTATTTTGTTTTAATGGTGAATTACTATTTAAACAAAAACTTTTATCAATATCATATGTCAAAAGATGTTCATTAAATTTCTTCAAAAGTGCATCATCAATTTTTGGGTTGCCATTTTCACACCTGTAACTATCAAAATCTTTATTGTTTTCTAGGTTATACAAAAAGTCATCAACTGCTGTTTCTCTTAAAGAATTGTAACTAAAATTGCGGTGTCTGCCTAGATTATTTGTAAAGGTGGGTTCTTCTCCAAAACCAATCCAACCATTGATAGAAGCAAGATTTCTGCTAATATTGTCTGTACCACTAATAATTTCAGGATACTCGCTTTTTATTTTTTCAAATATATCAATATACTTTTCGGCATTATCATAATTTGTATAAAGCAAAAACATATCATTGCGGTTGTTTGAATTTGTGTAAAACTTGAAGTAAGGCATATATAATTCAGGTGCTTGTCCACGGCGGGTTGACAGCATTAATTTATCTATAAAAGGTACTAGGTTTTGGGGTTTTAGGTTTAGATAAAGCCTACAATTTATGGGTTTTGTGCCTCTAAAAGTATCAAAAATATGAACAAAATCACTACCGCCAAGTTTTAATTCCTGCATTGTTGTGCTGTTTTGAGCGTGGAGTGGTAACAATGATTTTTGTATGTCATACTTTTTGTAATCTTTGATAAAAAAATCATATGCACTATGTTTTGCTATTTCTTTTGGGTTGAGAGCGGGGTTACAAAGTACTTCGGTAAACCCATCTATTATTCTTTTGTCAATATCTTGAATTTGCTTGTAGGTTTTTATATTTCTATCAATAAAATTGTACCAAAATCGATAAATATGTTGACTCAAATCTTCCAACGAATTGTTTGAGTTGTTTAACGGCATAGAGCCCAGATTGTGTGCGTTATTGCGATAACTATCATAATAACCTTGTCGTACCCAAATATCTAGATTTCTTTTCATATCAGGTAAGCAAATTTCATATTTACCGATTTTGAACATTTTTTCTCCTTCGTCAGCAAATACAAGTTTAGCATAAAATAATTAAAAAGCAACAAAAAAATATTCTTTTTTTAAATGTTCGATTTTTGTAGATTTTTGTAAAATCACTCTATTTTTATCCAACTTTCAAATAAGATATATGTATTTTATACTGGGATATTTATATCAAAATATTGACTAATTTTAAATATAAAATAGTTATTTATATAACATTTTATTTATTACAAAGTGTTTAAAAATATTACCATTTTTAATCACTAAAAAACTGTCAAATTGATTTTGATTTATGAATAAAAAATCATTTTCATCAAGTTATTTTCTTCGTAAAGTTTACTACTAAAAAAGAGCAAAAATATCAAATTATTTTTAACAACAATATTGACTAATTGAACAGATTTTATTATAATGTAATTATGATAAAGAATAAAGTAAATTTGATTTTAATTAGTGTTAGTTTGTTGTGTGTTTTAAGCCTTGCTTTAAACTTTGTTATACTATATTCAATACCTATAAATGCAACACAGATTTTCAATAATTGCAAGTCAAGTATTGTAGAAGTAAAAGCATATACAGAAAGTGTAGGGACAAGTTACGGAACAGCCGAAATAATCAAAGAAGATGGCACACTTGTTACAAATGCTCATGTTATTACATACAAGCAATTAGGGGAATATTACGAGTTTGAGAATATATCTATAAGGTTTATAGATGAAAATGATTATCGAGAAGTTTCAATTGTAAAATACGATTTGGATAAAGATATTGCAATTCTAAAATTGGAATGTGATAGACAATTAACGACTCTTTCTATTGGTGATGATGAAAAGTTAAATAATGGCGAATCAGTTTTTGCAATTGGTAATATGAGTAATTATGGATTATCTATCACCTCGGGTATTGTTGCTATTCCTCATATAAATGTTGAGTACAACGACATTACTAGAAATGTAATTCAATGCGATATTACTATTTCCGACGGAAATAGCGGTGGTGCATTATTAAACGCAAAAGGACAAATAGTTGGCATCACATCTTTTCGGCTTAAAGATTTGTCAGCCAACATTATTTATGGTATTGCTTACTGTATCCCTATAAATACAGTGATGGAATATATTGATATAAATTAAAGGAGAAAAATTATGACTAAAAATTTAAAAAGAATTAACACAATTCTTATTCCTTTATTCTTGGCTCTGGTTTGCGGACTTTTCTTTTGTCTAACTTGTTATTTCAAAAGTTCAAATTCTGCAAATCCAGAAATGATGAGAACAATAGAAGTTAGTCAAGCCCAAATTAATTATCAAAGCGTATTGAATGACTTTGATAATGCCAAACTAGAAACAGAAGGCTCATTGACAAAATTTGAAGGCTCAAAAACGCTTGAATTGAGCGATTTTGAAGGATTAGATAATGTCAGTGAAAGTGATGTGGAAAGCAATATTGGTTGTGAAGTTAAATACAATGTATCTTATGATGCGGAAACCAACATTGTAACATTGTCAGCCAGTATGGAAAATGGCGAAGTTTTAACAATCGAGAATATATATGGTTCAGCATTCTTTGATGAAAATGGTACATTAGATGCTGTAATGAGTCTTGATGGAGATTGTATTCTATTAAGTGAAATGCAAAATTTAGGGATGATTGAGAATTGTGGTTGGTTCTCTAATTTATTTAAGAAAATTTTAAAAGTAACTGTAATAGTTGCGTCAGTTGCTGTATGTGTAGCAACTGCTGGTATGGCTGTTGGTGCTGTTATTGCAATTGGAGCGGCAGTAAGTGCGGCAGAATCAGTTGCTACTCAATTACTAGAAACGGGGACAGTTTGTTTAGCCACTTTGGCTATTGATACTGCAATAGGTGCTATTCCTGGTGGAAGTGGTGCAAAAGCCGCCGCCAAAGAAGGTGTTCAAGCCTTTTCGAAAAAGGCCGTTAAGGAAACAGCTGAAAAAGTTGTAAAGAAAAAAGGATTAGGCAATCCTGTAAAAATTGAAGGATTAGGAAAAACTGGACGAACAATACCTAAAAATATTAATGAACAAATGGCTATGCACCAAATACAAGCAAGTCCCTTAACTAATGCAACTAAATTAACAAAAGTAGTAATGAATGATTCAAGGTGGCTAGCGAAGGATGGATGGGTTAAAATGCAAAATATTGTCACACACTCTGATGGAAGCAAAACGACAATTCATTTTGTATATAACGAATCTAAAAATTTATTTGATGACTTTAAATTTATTTAATTTGGAGAAAAAATGAATAAACAAATAATTTATAAAAATAAAGAGGTAACTTTTTATGCTAATACTAATTTTGAAGAATATGAAGGCATGACTAAGCCCCATATTAAACTTTTGCTTGGAATAGAAATAAATACTCCTTCTTGGAGTAATATGGAAAAATCATTCAAGGCTGAAGATGGCTTTTGTCTAATATGTGATAAATTATTAAAAGAATTAAAGTCTTTAATTAATAATTACAAAGAAACAACAATTAAAATTGTGGATGATTTAGGTGATACTGATGCTTATGTAAACTTTTTTTGCGAAAAAGATAAAATTGTTGTTGACTTGCAACTTGGTTCAACTTTTGAGCCCCCTTATATTCAATACAAATTTGAAGCAGATTTATCTCTCTTAATTAATTTGTACAACTATATTAATGACAACAAAAATAACTAAATCAATTTTTATACCATTATTTTTGGCTCTTGGGTTTTCAAATCACCACGCTTTTTAGCGTGATTGCTATAAGTAATTCATTCTCCTAACAAAATGAAAACACTGCCGAATTTGGCAATGTTTTTTTGTGGAATATGGGCAGTTGCTGTTGGCTTTGTAGGGGGTGCTATTTTGGGTGGACTAACTGGTTGGGGAGTCGGGACTATTATGGAGGTTGGTTTACAGATGACCTGTGGCTTTGCACAAGGGGCATTCAAAACTGCCGAAAAATGTTTGGCATATCACTTTAAAAAACATGGTGCTGAAGTTGGTGCTAGAACTATTCAAGAAGTTGTGGGAGCAACTGCTAATGTATTTAGATATGAAGTTGGAAATTATTATATACATATGGTAAAATCTGCAAAGGAAATTATTATTATTTCTTTCGACTTACTTTAAATAGGAGAAAAAATGTTTAAATATAATTTCAGTTACAAATATTTTAAATTAAAATATAAAAATTTAAATTTGATTATTGAATTGTCTAAAGATAATACTTTGGGTAAGATGATATATTCCGCAAAAACGAATTATATGTTTAGAGATAAAAGTGGAGATTGGGGGCATGCATGCGGAGTTGGAAGCAATGAGGATGAAGCATTAAAAATGTGTCTTGGCGAGGTACGTGAATTTTTAGAAATAGACAATAATAGTAAACTTGCAGACTTTTTATTTAACACTTATTTACCACAAAAAGTAGTATTTCTAAATGAAAGCAACGCAATAGTTCTGTTTGCGCAAAATGTCAATAAGAACATTGAAATACTGACTAGTTGTGGAATAAAAGAAATAGATCTACAAACCGATTTAATAGATTTTTTAACCAAAAACATAAAAGAATATTGCAGTATTGGTGTTAAAGACACGTCATCAAAATTTTTAACTGAACATCATTTTGAAAATATTTTTGATAATCTTACTTGTAAATACGAGAATATTATTAAAAACGATGAACAAACAATTTGACAACGTGTAATTCAATTCTTCAAAAAATTACAAAACAAATGATTATGAAACAATGCTAACATAGATAAAAATACGGGATCTTTTTATGAATGGTTTACAGGAGGTAAAGCTCTTATAGATGAGGCAAACAACCAACTAAAAGTAGCTGGTGGTGCTAAAATCCAATGGTATTTTGCTGAAAAAGATGCACTGAATGCTTTTGAAGCGTTATTTTATGATAAAGGAATAAAAGGAATAGAGTTTATTTTTAAACCTATGGTGTAAAATATGGAGCAATATTATATATTACAATTACTTAGAAAGCCAGAAAAATGCAATGTATCATTTGAGGAAATAGCAGAACGAGCATATAAAACTATTATGCTTTTTCAAAAACTGCCCAAAGAATTTCGTCCTACTTATTTATGTGCAAATAGGAAAAAAGATTGCAAGTTAATGGAATGGAATTATCAAAATTTTTATGACATACTCAAAAAAAATGATAATCATACCGAAGAAAAAGTTTTTGAAGATTTAGGTTATACTTTTGATTGCTTTTCATCACTCAATAATAGTATTTCTTGTGGTTATAGTATGCTTGTTGGTATAACGAATACAAAATTAGTAAACAGTTTTATTATGCGACTGTCATACAATATCGAATATTTTGATGAGGCAACATCAAAGCAAATAAAAGAATTATTTGAAGAAAGTGTAAAAATATTTGAGCCATATTTTGGTTGCGTTTATAATTCTTTATTACGATCATCAAAAAAATACAATACAAATGATGATGAAACTATGCCAACAGCTGTACATTGGTTGAATTATTGGTCAAAAGATATGATTGGTAATATTGGTGAACAGAAAATTAAAAGATTAAGTAAAATATATAAAGAACTTGAATATAAAGAAGGTTTTTTGAAACTTCAAGATATTGCAATAGATTCTAAAAATCCCAAAGATGTTGAATATAAAGCAGAAGTAGAAAAATTTTTACTTCAATAATAAATTTATCATTTATATTCTGGGATAAAATCTTGGTAAAAGAAACAAGTAAAAAAAAGGGTCAATAAATTAAGATGAAAGAAGATTTGAAAATATTTAATCAAGATTTAAAATTAGAAGAATTAGAACAAAATAATAAATGGCAAGAAGCAGTAAATTATTTATACCAAAGTTGGATTAATGATAAGTTTTGTATTAACAATGTTATACGCATTAGTTCGGAATGTTGGTATATCCTTGTTGAATGGGAGCATAGTGATATGCAACAATTTGGGATAAATTATGACAACCTAAGAGCAATACTTGTAGAAGTTTTGTTCTTCTGCAAAGCAAATTTCAAAAACGAGCCTATCATAAATTTTGTGTTAGGATATATGTTGTCTTTATTCCCAGAATATTTCTTTTCGGAAGAAGAATCGAATTATGATAATTTGGAAAAACAAGGTAAAAATATGCTGAAAAAAGCAAAAGAAATTGAACCGAATAACCCAGTTTTTGAAAGAGGTTATTTTAATAGTATATTCAATAGCACCTCTTTAATAGAAAATGAAGAATATAATTTGACTTGTCAAAAGGCTAGACAAAATATTAATCAATATTTTGTAGGTAATAGTTGTATGGAAGTTTATTTTAGAGATATTTTTTCTAGTCAAAGAATTAAATAATTATATGATACCAAAACGAATACCTTTGGATCTTACAACCCTAATGGAACAACTAAAACTTTTTACAAACCAACAGAAGGGGAAAAATATTGGGATGCACAAAAAGGAGTATTACAATAAATGAAAAAATTTTATATATGTCCAGTATGTGGCTATGATAAAATTGTTAATCCTATTTATGATAGTAATGGTCAAGGTACATATGAGATATGCCCTTGCTGTGGTTTTGAATTTGGGAGCGATGATTTTCCAGATAAAGAACAGGCTTTTAAAAACTGGCGCACACATTGGATTGAAAAAAATTATCTATGGTTTTCAAACTATACCAAAAAGCCAGAGAATTGGGAACCTCAAAAACAACTTGATAATATCACAAAAATTGAGCCAAATAATATGGTTAGATAGAATTATTAAAAGTAATCTTTACCCCTTTGGGTGTTAGAATTCCCACGCTTTTTAAAAAAGCGTGATTGCAAATTTTACCGGGAGAATTATTATGAATTATACGCAAATTAATCAACAATTAAAAGATAGATTTATTGCCAATAAAAACAATGATAATTTAGAAAAATATGCAATGTCTGAATTATTACCATTAATTGAAGATTATGGTAATTATATCAAAATAATTACAGACAATATTAATATTATCACAAACTTAAATTTAATATATATTGCCGTAGATGCATCAAGTATGATGGATTCTAGTAAGCCTTTCTTTATAGAGTATTTAGATAGTAAATTTAAGCAAGTTTGCGATAAAGATAAATCTATAATATATTATTTAAAAGCTTTGTTCATAAAAAATAATGATAAATATAATAAAGAGTCCAAATTGTATAAGGAATTGCTAACAAATTCTATTAAATTATCCAAAGATTTTAACTTTGTTAATAATAGACTTGCACTATCTAAAGAATTTTCAGGAGAAGATCAAAAACAACTTATAACAGATGCGTATAATAATATAGAGCACATTTTTGAACCTGAACAAAGCTCAAACGACTCATTAGAGGATTTATTGAATTGTGAAAATTATGTAAAAGAATTCATACTTGGGACTTATAGAAATAAATTAAATACATTTTAATCTATGGCTTTTCAAATGTATGATGTCGGTGGAATTTATATAGAGTTATTATATGGAAATAGATGACAATAAAGAAACATCGTTGTCAGTTTTATGTTTAAACAGAGAGCATGGGTTATTTAAAAGCGTGATTGCGAAAAGCAATTCTCGCTCCTTACAAAATAAAATCACTGCCAAATCAGGCAGTGCTTTTTTTGTGGCGGAGGAGAGGGCACTTGGCGTAAAGAAAAGTTGCCGGTGGCAAGTTTTTAGCGAACAAGTGAGGAGTAGAGGGCTACTCCTGGCGAGAAAGTGGAGTGAAACGGAACGGAGCGGACCCCTTGGGGTATAGAATCCCCACGCTTTTAAAAGCGTGATTGCGAAAAGCAATTCTCTCTCCTTACAAAATGAAAACACTGCCAAATCAGGCAGTGCTTTTTTTGTGGCGGAGAGAGAGGGATTCGGACCCTCGCTCCGATTACTCGGACTAACACCTTAGCAGGGTGCCCCCTTGGACCAGCTTGGGTATCTCTCCAAAATCTTATTTATATTGGTATCGCTTTTTTGTTGGTTTACTTGTCAACGATATGGTGTGAGTATAACACGAAGTCAAGGTTAAAGTCAACAGTTTTATCAAAAAAATAGCAGAAAAAAGATGCTAATATTAATAAAGAGATAACTACAATATGAAGTCCAAATAGTTTATTAAAAGATATTAAAAATATGTACTCTGTTCTTTTTTTGATATAGAAAAAAGTCTTTTATCATAGTAAAAATTACAAGCAGTAGAAGATTATATATAACCAAAAACGAAAAATATTAATCTTAAATATTTTTGTAATTAGTTTAAAAGTAGTCAAAATTGTTTGAATTTTATGAAAAAATTAGTATAATATTACATACAAGATTATTAAAATTGCTTTTTTAATTTTTATGATTATATTTTTAAAATTGCAAATAATAAAAACAAATGAGGTATTGAAATGAAAAAGGGTGTTACAATTCTGTTGTCCTTTATGGCTATATGCCTTTCTATTTTAACTTTTTCTGGTTGTAATATGCAGGATAGCATTTCTAATATCAGCATCAGTGCTTTACCTACAAAGACTTCTTATATTGTGGGTGAAGGTATTGATTTGGACGGTGGTATTTTGTCGGTTGAATACCAAAGTGGCAAACGAGAAACTTATCCTTTGAGTATTGCTACGCCTAGCATTTTAACCTTTGATACAGAAGGTAGTTCCATAGTCGTATATTTCAGTTATGGCGGAAAGCAGACAAGTATGGGTATTAATGTAGAGAAGGGTGATTTAGATATTGATAGCGTAGTAATCCCTAATACACCTTACAATTTACTACCTCAACCTATTGTTTTGGATGATATTTTGTCTTTGCCCGACGGCGTAACTTATTCTGTTGAATACAAATTGGATACAGCGGATAATAGTACATATACAACTACTGCTCCAACAAATGCAGGAACATATTCAGCACGCATAACAATATTGGGTGGGGATAATTACAAAGACCTTTGTGTTGGCAATAATAACGCCATAGTAACAAACTATACAATTTTAAAAGCATCTTTGCAAACATTGTCCAGTCAGGTCGATGGTACACAATATTTAGATTATGATATGTCTTCACTGGGCTCTATTACTTATGGCGATACTGTTGATTTGGCTAGAAGGTGGACTTTGGAAACTGCGGAGTCTTCAAATCTTGGGCTAGCACCTTTGCCTCTTAGTATTCGTGAAAAGATAAAATATCAGTACAAAGAAGAAAATGCAACTATTTGGCAGGATATGCCAGTGGGTGAAAATGAGATTGTTTCGGTACTGATTGATGCTGGGCAGTATGATATGAGAGTTTGTTTGTTAAATGATGCAAATATCAATGACTGGGAAAAATCTTTTGCATTAAATATTTCACAAAGAGAATTGATATTAAATACCGATTTTACATTGCAACTTGTGAACCTAGATGAATATACAGACCTTAGTTTAATAGAAGAAAATACTACGACAGTAACTTATGATGGTAGTCCATATGCTTTATACTTAAAGCCTAGTACTGCCCTTGTTGGACAAATTAGTTTGAATGAGTCAGTAAATTACTCCAAAGCAAATGATAGTACAATTAATTCACAAGCACCAGCGACCGTGGGAGAATATGTTATTACTTACGGTATTGATGGTGGAACAAATTATGTTTCTACTCAAAGATTAACAACACAATTTAATATAGAAAAAATGCCATTGGGTGTTACTGAATCTATGTTTTCTTTAATGGTAGAAAGTTACACAGGTGAAGCCATTAGTTTTGTTTTTGATGATTCAAAATTAGCCGAGGATATTTCATATGTAATTAGTTATGCGCTTCAAACGGAGGGTGAGAAGGTGTACACTACTACCGCACCGACAGAAAGAGGTGTTTATAGTGTGAAAATAGAAATTACACGAAATACTGCTGATACTGTAAATTATGAAATTGAGGCTTCTGTTTGGCTTGAAGATGGACTGACAATAGAATAAAAACATAAAAAGTATGTAGAACATTGCATACTTTTTTAGACTTTTAGACGCAAAAATACTTATAATTTCATATTATAAGCAAGAGGTTTGCCAAAATCTTGACCCCTTTCATTTTTATTTTTTACAAACTAAATAAAAGTTCTTATCAAAGAAAATGATAAGTTGATTAAATTTGGATAATACTATATTGATAACAAATCTCTTTTTAAATTAAAATTTTGCTATACAAATAAAAACCTTGTACAAAACATTTGTGAATGTAAATAAAATTTGATAAAATAGCAATAAATTGGAGGAAAAAAATATGGAAGTTAAGCGTAGTTTGAGTGCATTATTTAATTTTGTATTCTTTTTATGTTATACTGCTTTGCTTGCTGGTGGTGTGCTGGCTATATTAAATTATTTTAATATTTTGGCACTAAATACTTTTAGTCAGTATTATATAGAACAATATTTGAATTTACTATCTAGTGCATATACGGGAATAGGAATAGGTAATGATTTTATTCTAATTCTGTCCTATGGTCTGCCTGTTATATTTATGATATTGTTGTGGTTTTCTGCTTTGGCAATTATGTTAAAATCAATTAATGGACACAGTTGCAAAGGCTCTGCTGGTTTTAGTGTATTCTTAAACTTGATACTTTTGGGAATTTATATTTATGCTGTGGTATTACTTTTAGGTAAATCCGTAACATTGGATACAATTCTAACTAATACTGTTTTCTTTGGTAGTGTTATACTCGCCTTTTTGGCTATAATATTTGATATAATGGCTAGCACTCTAAAAGATAAAGATGATGAGCCAACAATCATTTATATGCCACAACCAAACTATAACCCAAACGGGAATAATGGAAACAATAATTCGGGGAATAATACTGGTAACGCTGGCGATGGAAGTGCTCCAAAACTTGAACCAAAAAAAGAAGACACTCCCCCAAAAGAAGACACAAGTTTGCTAGTTTAGAACAAATTAAAGACGATTGTATAAATTGTCTTTTTTTATACTAAAAACCATAGTTTGTACAAATTAAAATCAATAATTTTTACTTTTATTAAAGGGATTATCAAGTTTTTTAATTAAAATTTGCAGTTTACAATAATTTATTCAATATTATAAAAAACATATATCAAAACAGTTGCTTTTTAAAAAATTTTGAGTAATATAGTTTGTGAAAAGAATAGAGTCGTTTTTACGATTGTTGGGGGCAATTTATTCTTTTAGAATATATGGAGGTGGGTATTATGGCAATGGCTGCAAAACCTGCTGCAAAAAAGGCTGCTCCTGCACAAAATGCAAAGAAAGCATGCGGCGACAAAAAGGGCAAATAGTCCTATTTGGCATTCTTTAAAAAATACTACTTGGAATTAATTTTTACAGGTAGTATTTTTTTGTTTTTTTGCAATTAGTTTTAAATATATTGTTTGACATTAGTAATAATTTAATTAATAAAAATGATTATAAATAACCTATATAAATACTTAGGACAAAGAGAGATTTTAGTATTAATAAATTGACAAAATATATTCATTATATTAAGATAATGTTATGGATAAAATTGAAGAAAAAATACGGCAATGCAACCTTTGTGGTGAGTTGCAAAAATTAGATTGTAATACAATTAAATATGGTAATTCAAATATACTAATTATAGGAGAATCACCAGCAAAAGATGGTTGGATAAATTCTAAACGAGCATTTTATAATACTAATAATAAATTGCAGGCAACAGGTAGAGTCTTGGATAAACTTTTGGCTTTAATAAATTTGTCAATAGACGATATAAATTTTACAGAATGTTGTAAATGTTTGATTGCAGACAGAAAAAACCTGCCAAAATGTGCAGAAAACTGCAAACCTATTTTATTTAAACAGATTAGCGAAAGTAAATGTGATTACATTTTACCTATGGGAGTATTTGTTACACAAACTTTACTAGGAATAAAAGTTTTAAAAATGAAAGATTATGTTGGAAAAAAATTTTATATTGATTTTTTGGGTAAAACGAAAACCGTAATTCCTATTTATCACACTTCGCCTCTTAACCCACTTTCATATAAAGGGAACGAGGATATTTTCAATTCCTTAAAAAATGAAAATATAATTAAAATATTATAATTAAATAATCAAACAAATTTAATAGAATTTTTTAGATAAAAATTGAATTAAAAAAGGGGAATAAAAAACATTACCCCTTTTATTTTATTATAAACAATTTGTAAATTTTATCACACTAAAACATTTGTTTTATTTTTAAATATTTTTGAACAAATTGTATAAAATAATCGTAAAATGTCTTTTATTTAGTTGCGATTATTTAACCAAATTGATAAAATACTAACATTATTGGTAGGGCTTGAAAGTATTTAGTCAAAGGGGGAAATATGATTGAGCCTAAGAAAATTATCAAAAAAAACAACAAAACTACTTTGTTAATTGTTGTTTTTTTGATAATTGCTTTTGCTTTGGTAAGTGGAGTTTTATTTTATACTTTTATAAATACAAGAGATGTTATAAAGACTTTTTCTTTTAGTGATGCAATTCTAAGCGTTGGCGGAGATGACGATTATACTGCAATATCTAAAACTGCATATGTCAAAGATATTATGAATGGAGATACTGTTCGTTTATCTGGGATAGGTGTATTATCTGCGACTTCGCAAAATGCTTACTTCAAAATAACGACAAGTTTACAGACAACGAATGAAGATGACACGGCGTTAGATAGTACGGTTACAAATTCTACTGAATATATTGAGGCTACGCAACTTATACTTGGCGGTTTCGATAATATCCTAGTAGGAAGTGGTTCGATTGAAAATAAGTGGCAATCCAACTGTGTTCGTTTTGTAAATGGCGAAGAAAGTGATGATTTTGAACTCGGCAATACAGAATATTACTTTGTTAGAGATACGGAAAACGAAACAGGGCTAAAAGGTGGAGAAACAATTTTTGATTTTTCAAATGCTAGTTTTGAAATTCCAAAAAATTCTATTGGTTCAGTTTTACAGAATAAAAAAATCACTATCACTATGACTATTGTTGCAGTCAGGGCTTCTATACAAACTTTGAGAAATAGTGAAACAAATCAGCCTTTATTTTCTTCTGGTGAGAATTTGGATACATATAAAACCAGCGAAGATTTTAATTTGATAAAAGCCTATACTATAAAAGATAATTTGGATATATTTGAGTATGTTACAACTGATAATTTGATTAGTGGAATGACTCTTGCATTGAATGATACTTCTACTGGTTATTTGTTGACAGAAGTAACAGACAAGAGTCTTGTGTATGTTGAAATTCCTAGATATATTTTATTTTTTTATAATAACTACTATAATGTTTCTGCAAATATTTTGGGTGCTTTGCCATTGGTTGAATTAGGAGATGGTGCTTTTCAAAATTGTACAAACTTGACCACATTCGATATTCCTACTACCGTTACTACATTTGGCACTTCATTATTTGACGGTTGTAGTGCATTGACGACTTTTGTAATTCCTAGCAATATTACTACTTTGAGAACAGATACCGACAATCATACAAATCCTTTTACAAATTCCAGTATAACAAGTATGGCTTTTGAAGACGATTCGGGTATAACTTCTATTCCTGATTATTGTTTTTTTGGGGTAACAAATCTTGACAATGTTTTCTTTGGGACAAATCCAAATTTCACAAGTTTTGGGAACTCTGCATTTGAAAACTGTTCAGCATTATCTTGTATAGATATCCCCTTCACTGTATCCAGTATGGGAACTAATGTTTTTACTGGTTGCAGTTTACTTAATACAGTTACTTTTATGGATAATTCGATGTTGACTATTTGTCCAAATTTTAGTACTTGCAGTGCTTTATCTATTTTGAATTTTGGTGCAAATTCTCATATGACTACAATAAATTCAAATAGTTTTGTTGGTTGTAATAGTTTGATGAATATAAATATACCTAATTCTGTAACTACTTTGGGTTTGAACACATTTAGTGGCTCTTTTATCCAAAATATAATTTTTCAGGATAATTCACAACTAACCACTATACCAGCAGAGTATTTTTCTGGGTTAAGTACTCTAAGGTGTCTTGATTTTGGAGATGGGGCTAGTTTAAATAGTATAGGAATAAAAGCGTTTAGTGGTTGCACATTATTAACCGACATTATTATTCCTAGCAGTGTTACGACTCTTATTCAACAAGATGAGGATAATGGTGTATTTACGGATTCAAGTTTAAAAAATATTGTTTTTGAAAATTCTTCAATGTTATCTTCCATTCCAGACTATTGTTTTAAGGGATTGTCAACTTTGCAAAATTTAAGTTTTGGAGATGACTCAAATATTAGTATTTTGGGTGAGGGATTTTGCAGTGGCTGTACTGCTTTAACTTCGGTTGATTTTGGTACAAATTCAAAAATCATCGCTATACCTCAATATAGTTTTTCAAATTGTAGTAATCTTTTTAGTATAAACATTCCTAACACGGTTGCTTCAATGAGTGGAACAATTTTTGATAATTGTACCGCACTTCAAAATGTAACTTTTGAAGATAATTCCACACTGACTATTTGTCCAAATTTCAGCACTTGTGTTGCATTGACTACTTTGAATTTTGGTACTAATTCTAGTATGACTACTATAAATGCGGGAATGTTTGAAGATTGTACAAGTTTGGTTTCGGTTTCAATACCAAATAAAGTTACCAACTTGGGTGCTTCGGTTTTTTCTGGGACTTCTATTGTAAATGTCGCCTTTGAAAACAATTCACAACTTAGTAGCATAACCGATTGTTTTAGTGGATTAGTTAAACTTGCAAGTGTTGATTTTGGAGATAATTCAAATCTATCTATAATAGGCGAACAAGCCTTTTCAGGTTTTATTTGGTTAACAACGATTGATTTTGGTGAAGACTCTATTTTACTAGAAGTTGACAATAACGCTTTTTATAATTGTAACAATTTGCATTTAACTATTCCTAGCACCGTAACTAATATAGGAGATTATGCGTTTACTGGTTGTAATTTGAGCGAAATTAATTTATCAAATGGCGTAACAAATTTGGGACAACGAGCCTTTGAAAATACTATTATAAATGGAAATATAAATATTATAGGTGAAGATTTAACAATGGGAGATTATTCATTCCATAATAGTCATATCACGGGTAATGTAACTCTAAACGAGGGTATTAATAGTTTTGGGACTTATGGATTTGGACATACAAACATCGGTGGGACTTTGACTTTGATTGGTACGCAAGATGCAAGAATTATGGAATATAATTTCTATAATGCGATAATTTTAGGTAATGTTTTAATTGATAGTAATATTACAATTATAAGTTACAATTCTTTTGAAAATTCAGTAATAGGCAGTGATGTATCAGGCGCAACATTGACTGTTAATGGTTTAGCGACTATTCAAGGATATTCTTTTTATCAAGCAAAAGTTTTTGGAAATGTTACTTTCAATTCTGCTTGCCAAATCAGCGAATCTGCTTTTCAAAAATTGCAGGTCGGAAGTGAAAATATTTCTGCAAATCTAAGTGTAACAAGTGCGGTGATAGGGAATAGAGCATTTGAAGCAAGCAATATATTTGGTGGGGTTTATTTAACAAATATAAGTAGTATAGGAGAATATGTTTTCCAAAACAGTACACTCACTTCGTTATTCATAACAGGACAAACTGATTTAGTGATTAGTCAGTATGATTTTAACGGTTGTCTTAGTTTGACTAGCGTTACTCTTGAAAGTGGTATAAAGGAAATAGGTAACAATTCTTTTTCCGCCTGCAATAGTTTAGCAACTGTAACATTTGGAAGCGGTATTTCAAATATAGGGTTGAGAGCATTCGCTTTCTGTACAAGCCTTACAGATATTACTTTACCCGATGGACTTGTAGAAATAGATGATAACGCATTTTCAGGTTGTACCAGCCTAGCAAGTGTAACTGTGCCTGATAGTGTTTACAAATTAGGCAGTGCTGTAATGTCGCAAACTCTTTGGTATGAAAACCAAGCAGATACGAGCCTTGTATATTTTGGTAAAGTTGCTTATGGTTACAAAGGTACTATGCCCGAGAGTACTACTTTAACTTTGGAGGCGGATACTTCTGGAATTGCTAACTTTGCTTTTGAAAACCAAACAAACTTAATAGAATTCAATTTATCTAACAATTTACTTTATATAGGTGAGTCAGCATTCTCTGGCTGTACTGGAATCAGTTTAATGACCATAACCAGTTCTATAAATAATATAGGTGATTCCGCTTTTAATGGTTGTACAATTTTGACATTTGTAATAATTGACAATGAAATAATTAATAACAGCCTGACTAGTTTAACGGCCTGCGGTGGCATAATTCAATATGCAAAGACTATTTATATTTCTAATAAATTGATAGTAACGGACTTTATTGCAAATAATTATGATTATAATGGGGAATTTGATGGATTTTATGTTTATGCTTTACCTATTGAGGACGGTTAAATAAATCTTGTAAAAAACCTTTTGCGTTTTTTGTCGAATTTGATATATTTATATTAAGATTAAAAAAGAGGTAATTTTATGAATAATGGAACAAAACAATTTAATACAATTTTGCAGAACAAAAAGAAACAGAGGAAAGGCTATATCCTCGCTTCTATTATTGCATTGATTTGTATTGTATTAATATTAGCAAGTTATGTTATCATTGCTTATTTACTTACAAGGAATACTTCGCATCAAGTCGATTTTCCTGCTGTTTCGATTACATCGCAAACAGAGAATGATCAACCTTATTCCACAGCGGAAACAACAGCAAGTTTTACTGATTTGTTATCCGGGGATAAGATTATTTTGAGCGGGCAGGGCACTTTGAGTGAGAATGCGGAAAATTCTTATATAAAAGTTGCATTCAATATAACGGCAACAAATATTGATAATTCCGCTTTGACAAGTGATGAAACTACAAGTGATGCCTATTCTTCCGCAATGCAAGCATTATCCAACGGTTTGGGTAATGCTTTGATAGGTGAAAGTTCTAGCACAAACCACTGGGCTAATGGTTGGGTTAGATTGGTAAATGGTGTGGAGAGTGATAGTAGTGTTTACGGTGATACTGCTGAATATTATCTCGTAAAAGATGCAGATAACGCTTTGGGCGTAAGTGCGGGAACTAATATTTACGACTTGTCAAATATAGACTTTGACATAACAGATGCTACCATTGGTAATGTCTTAAAAGGTAAGAAAATAAACATTACACTTAGCGTATATTCTGTTGTCGCTAACGGTTTAACTGCTATTCGTAATAGTGATATTGATGAAACTTACTTTTCATATGGCGACGCAATAAACAGTTTTAGCGATAGTGAAGATTTCAATTTAATCAAAGCATTGATTGTAAGAGATAACTTTACAGCAACTAGTCAACTATCTCCTGATGATTTAATTAGTAATCATTTGGTATTTTCTATCAATTCTAATGCAGACGGTTACAAATTAATTGATGTTGATGATAATACTATTAGTTCAGTTTCAATACCTGCTTATATAGTAAAGGTGAAAAGCAGTTATTATGCTGTTGATAGTGATACATATGGTGCTTTACCCGTAACTCAAATTAGCCAAGAAGCGTTTATGGGATGTACGAATTTAGCGAGTGTAATCATTCCTAATACAGTTATTTATATGGAAAGTAATGTATTCTCTGGCTGTACTTCTTTGACTACCGTAACTATACCAAATAGTTTTACTACATTTTACATTACAGCAGAAGCGGACGGACCTTTTGCAAATTCCAGTATATCAAGTATAGTGTTTGCAACTGGTTCACAAATTAGTAATTTAACTTCTTATATATTTGGAAATGCTACGGCTCTTGAAAATGTTGATTTTGGTGGAAACACAAATCTAACCTCTATTAATAGCAATGCTTTTTATAATTGTGCCAGTCTTACAAGTTTTGAAATTCCAAATACTATTATTTACCTTGCTAGCGGAGTATTTACAAATTGTAATAATCTTAGCACATTATCTTTTGAAGATGACTCACAGATTACCAGTATACCAACAGGGTGTTTTAATAGTTTAACTGGATTACATAGCGTAAACTTTGGTGCTAATTCTTTATTGACTGCAATTAGTCCAACAGCATTTGCTAGTTGTAGTGCTTTGACTAATATTATTATACCAAATAGTGTAACCTCTATTGGACACGATGCTTTTAATTATTGTACTAGCCTTGTTGAGATTGACATTCCTGCTGGTGTCAATGTTTTGGGCGAAAGTATATTCTATGGGAGTGGTATAGAAACGATTCATTTTGCAGATTATTCCACGCTTACTGAATTAAGTTCTAACATATTTGATAGTGTAACAAGTTTGCGGGAAGTTACCTTTGGGGCAAATTCACAATTAAATATTATCAAAACAAATGCTTTTGCAAATTGTACTGGTTTAATAAGTATTACAATACCAAAGAGTTTGACAACATTAGAAAGTGCAATTTTTGCAAACTGTACTTCCTTGGAGAGTATATATTTTGAAGATGATTCTCAACTTAATTCCTTACCTCTCGATTGTTTTAGCGGTCTAGATACTTTGATAGCATTTAGATTTGGAGCGAATTCATCTATTACCACCATTAACAATGGAGCGTTTTATGGTTGTAGTGCATTAGTTCAAATAGTCATTCCTAGAACTGTTACTTCATTTGGTGATGCAGTATTTTCGCAATGTACTTCTTTACAAAGCATAATATTTGAAGAAAATTCACAATTAACAAGTATAGCAGAAAATACTTTTAGTAATCTTAGTGCATTGACAACAATAACATTTGGTTCGGGTTCTGGCTTAACAAGTATAGAAACAAATGCTTTTGGTGGTTGTTCATCTTTGATAAGTATAATACTTCCAAAAAGTTTAACTGAAATATCAGCGGGAGTATTCAATGGTTGTGATTTGCTAAATAGTATTACATTTGAAGACGATTCTCAAATTGCTAGTATACCAAATGGTTGTTTTGGTGGACTAAATATAAAGACATTTAGTTTTGGAGCAAATTCCAGTGTAACAAGTATAGAAACATATGCTTTTAGTAGTTGTTCTTCTTTAACCAGTATAGTACTTCCAAAAAGTTTAACTGAAATACAAGGAGGAGTATTCAGTAGTTGTTCTGCTTTAAGAAGTATTACATTTGAAGACGGTTCTCAAATTACCAATATACCAACTTCTTGTTTTGCTGGATTACATATAGATACATTTAGTTTTGGAGCAAATTCCAGTGTAACAAGTATAGATACTGGTGCTTTTGCTGGTTGTTCTGCTTTGACAAGTATAATAATTCCAAATAGTGTAAATTCTTTTGCTGAACAGGTTTTTAGTGGAAGTTCTGCTTTAAGAAGTATTACATTTGAAGACGATTCTCAAATTACCAGTATACCAACTAATTGTTTTATTGGACTAAATATAGAGACATTTAGTTTTGGAGCAAATTCTAGCGTAACAAGTATAGGAGCAGGTGCTTTTGGTGGTTGTTCACATTTATTAAGCATAATAATACCTAGTAGTGTTACTACAATTAGTGCTGATACTAATATGTTTGGTGGCTGTTCATCTTTGAGTAGTATTATTTTTGAAGATGGTTCGTTATTAACCGTTGCTCCTGATAGTTGTTTTAGTGGGCTTGTCGCTCTATCTAATTTCAGTTTTGGTGCAAACTCTCATTTAACTTCATTAGGTATTGGTGTTTTTGGTGGTTGTTCTTTATTACAAAGCATAATTATTCCTAGTTCTGTTACAACTTTTGTAGCAGATACCAACAATGGGCCATTTAGTGGTGCGGGTTTTGTAGATATCAATTTTGAAGATAATTCTCAACTTACTGAAATTCCTGAAAAAGGGTTTTACGGATTAAATAAATTAGAGTCAGTAACTTGGGGTCAAAATTCAAGTTTGGCTACGATTAATCAATACGCATTTAATAATTGTAGTGTGTTGCAGAGTTTTACTGTTCCTAGTTCTTTGACAAGTATAGCCGCTGGTATATTTGGTGGCTGTACATCATTACAAAGTATAGTATTTGAAGATAACTCTTTACTGACAACTTTGCCAGAAAATTGTTTTAATAATAGTTTTACATCTTTGCAAACAATTATTTTTGGATTAAATTCTAGTTTAACTACAATCGGTGCTTCTGCTTTTACAGGTTGCTCCTCATTACTAAATTTTATTGTGCCAGACACGGTAACGACCATAGGAAGTTCAGCGTTTGCGTCCTGTACAAGTCTTACGAGTTTTACTTTCCCAAGTAGTTTAACAAGTTTGGACACATATATACTTTCTGATTGTTCAAATCTTGCTAGTATTAACTTTGCTAATGGTTGTCAGTTGACAACCTTAAACGAAAATTCATTCACTGGTTTACCTAAATTAACAAATATTAATTTTGGATTA
>Ga0172378_10000136_pt1 | contig 57004 bp, 59 predicted proteins | sample GrowelOW332metaG_FD_119755 | JGI IMG/M metagenome (GOLD analysis project Ga0172378, IMG submission 119755) | Groundwater microbial communities from an aquifer near a municipal landfill in Southern Ontario, Canada - Pumphouse #3_1 metaG | ecosystem: Environmental > Aquatic > Deep subsurface >...
CACACACGCTACGAGTTTGGTGTAGACCACCGAAGTACAGATCACCCTAGCCGCTCCCGAGAGCAGACGAAACAGATAGCCGCCTTCTACCTTATCGATGACGAACTTCGACACCGGATTCCCCCCAATGTATGATGATGACCTTACGACCTATAAAATAGTTAACCCGAAAATGGATGGAAAACCGACATCTGGGACATTGACCTCAGATGCTCGGTTCTCCGTTGCCGAAGTGCTGTTTCGAATACTCGAGGGCTTTGATTGCCGGCAACGGATCGCGCAGCAGAAAGGTCTCGAGGGCCCCGCCGCCAGTGCTCACGTAGGACATGCTGTCAGCAATGTCGAACCGTTCCGCGGCCGCCGAGGTGTGTCCGCCACCCAGAACCGTCAGCCCCTTGCTGTCGATCATCGCGGTCATCAGCGCCAGCGTTCCTTTGGCAAAGAAGGTCTTCTCGAACATGCCGGCCGGACCGGACATAAACGAGGTACGGGAGGCCAGAATGACCTTCCTGAAGATATCGATCGACTTGTCACCGATATCCAGTGCCGCCGGGGCGGCACCCATGTCACCCACCTTGACGCACTTCCGCTGATCATTCTCCTCGACGGCTACGTCCTGCGGCAACAGTATCCGCTGCCCGTAGACCGCCATGACTTTTTGGGCCGCAGCGAAGTTCTCCGGGGTCAGTTCGTCTGCCAGCGGGGCTTTGCTGGCCTCGCCTATGTCGACACCGCGCGCCATCAGGAACGCATTGCCGGCCATGCCAACCACGATGACCGTATCCGCCAGTCCGTAGCTGAGCACCCGGTCTATCATATGCGGGATATCACCGAACTTCGCGCCGCCGAGGATGAATACGGACGGCCGCCGGGGCTCGTCGAAGATCGTCTTCAGCGCATACATTTCCCGGGCCAGCAACCGGCCGGCGGCCGACGGCATAACCATCGGAAAACCGACCAGCGAACACTGGGAGCGGTGGGCAGCGCCGAAAGCATCGCACACGTAGCAGTCGAAAAGCGGCGCCAGTTCCCTGACAAGCTCGCCTTTGGCGTGCTCCTCCATCGGCAAACTGAGCGTTTCGGAATCCAATGTCCGCACGTTGCCGAGCATCAGCACCTCTCCCTCTTTCAGCGCACGAATCGCCTGCTTGGCACGGTCGCCGATCACGTCGTCAACATACTGGACCGGCGAGTTCAGGTTCCGGGCCAGCAGATGTGCGTGCTGGGAGAGATCGGTGAAATCCCACTTCCCCTTGCGGCTCTGATGGGCCAGGATGACAACCTTGGCCCGTTTGCCCATTAGTTCCCGGACGGTTGGGACGATGCTGCGGATCCGCACGTCGTTAAGGATCCGCTTCGTGCTCTTGTCCAGCGGGCAGTTGATGTCCGCCCGCAGAAGGACCGTCTTCCCTCTGAAGTTTAGGTCCCCGAGGGTGTTGTAATCCGTGATACCGCCTCAGTGATCGATGCCGAGCGCCTGGTTGGTCTGGGCGACGGAAGCCGGTCCGTCCGCCATCTTGCACATCGCGCGGATGCAGTCCACGTTCTCCGGAATGACATCGGATTCCTGATGTACCGCCTGGTAGTAGTACAGCGTGTCACCGACGACCTTGACGCCCTCCTCCCAGACCACAATCTCATACATGTCGGAGCGGTCACGGCCGAGATCACGGGCCATTTCCATTATCTGGTTGGTGGACTTGATACCGTCGGCGGCCTTGACCAGCCGGACGCGCGGCGCAGCCCGCAGAACGGCCAAGACCTCTTCGGTAGTGGCGTCCCGGCCGAGCTTGGCAACGACAGTCTGGACATGCATAAGAGTGGTGGATACTTTGACCGCCATAGTCGTGATGTTCAACCAGGGCATGACGCTCTGCACGTCGGGGCCGTGATGGGTCGGCAGTCTGACGGATGGCTCAAGCCCGTTCACCGGACCGGTCTTACTGTCACCGGGGTCGGCCGCCCGACGAATGATAGTGACGTAAGCAGACTCGATGCGGAACGCCTTGTCCAGCGGACCGAGGGTACGCAACAGGGCAGTGGTGTTGCAGGAGACGACCCGGGAGAACTGGACGCCCCAGGACTCCTGATAGTTGGCGGTGGAGTTGAAGGAGACTCCGGTAAGACTGTGCTCCTCGCCGCCTTCGAAAATCGCCTTTACGCCGGCGGCCTGATATTTGTCTTTGTAATACTGGCCAACGTTGCCGGGGGTACAGTCGACCATGATGTCGACCTCTTTGATGAGGTCGTCCACGGTCCCAGCGGGCTCGATGCCGGCCTCCTTAAACAGGTCGACATTCTCGGCGGGCGCATATACTGCGAAGCCCTTCTGGACCGCCATGCGGGTCTCATAGTTGGGATGGGCCTTTACGATGCCTACCACTTCCATGTCTTTCTGCTTGCGCACGGCGTCTGCGACGCGTTTGCCGATGGTACCGTACCCATTGATGCCGACCTTCACCGTTGCCATGTTGCGCCTCTCTTATGACGCCTTGATAGTGCCTGGGCCTAAATAATCTTACGCGCGGGCCTGAGGACGGAACGTCCGGCAACCTCTCTCTTTATTACGACTTAACAGATACACTCGCTTGAGGTCGTAAGATGAGAGGCTCGAAAGCTTTGCTCAAGATGCTTGAAGACAGAGGCGTGCAGAATATTTTCGGATATCCGGGTGCCACTGTAATTCCCGTCTACGACGCATTCCTGGACTCCAATATCCGCCACGTGCTCGTCCGCCACGAGCAGTGCGCTGCGCACATGGCCGACGGCTATGCCCGGGTTACCGGCATTCCCGGCGTCTGCCTGAGCACCAGCGGCCCCGGCGCCACTAACCTGGTCACTGGAATCGCTACTGCATATGCGGATTCCGTCCCGATGATCGCGATGACCGGTCAGGTCGGGACCGGTGCTCTCGGCGCCGGCGCCTTCCAGGAGGTCGATGCCTACAGCCTTATGATGCCGGTCACAAAACATAACTTCCGGGTTCTGGACCCGGAACGGCTCCCGCATGCCCTCGCCGAGGGCTGGGAGATCTGCCAGACCGGCCGGCCCGGCCCGGTGCATATCGACCTGCCGGTCGACCAGATCAACGCTGACATTCCCGATGACCTGCTGAAGAAGAAGTGGGGCATCAAGTACCCGATCGAAGATACTTCGGGCATTCCGTTGGCGGCCAAATGGTTAAAGGCCGCGGTCCGCCCGGTCATGTTGGTCGGAGGCGGCGTCGTCCGTAGCGGTGCTTGGGCTGAGACCCTGAAACTCGCCGAACTGCTGCACATCCCGATGATCACCACCCTTATGGGCCTGGGCGCCGTGCCCTCAGAGCATCCGTTAAACCTTGGCCCGCTGGGCATGCACGGCCGGCTGGGCGCGCTTGACGCGTTTAGCGGCGCAGACCTGATCTTAGCGGTCGGCACCAAGTTCTCCGACCGGACGTACAGCCCGCACACCGAGCCGTCCAATGACTGCAGGATCATCCAGATTGATATCGATTCCACCGAGTTCGGCAAGGCCAAGCGGCAATCCGTCAACATCTGCTGCGACGCTAAGAAAGGCGTGAGGATGCTGACCGATGCCGTTTCCGGCTACCAGAACAACCATCAGCAGTGGGACACGGCGGTTGTCGCCCTGCGCAAACGGTGTCAGTGCTCCTTCGACCGGAACGAGGTTCCGATAAAACCGCAGAAGGTCATGTGCGAACTCAACAAGATTCTCGCCCGCGACGACACCTACCTGACCACGGACGTCGGCCAGAACCAGATGTGGTGCATGCACTGTCTGGACATTCGGCGGCCGCGGCAGTTCATCACTACCGGCTCGTTCGGCACCATGGGCTTCGGCCTGCCGTCCGCACTCGGCGTTAAGATCGCTAAGCCTGATGCCAAGGTTCTGACTGTCGTCGGCGACGGCGGCCTGCAGATGGTCATCCAAGAACTGGCAACCTCGGTCGCGGAGGACCTGCCGGTGACTGTCGTCCTACTGGACAACGGCTGGCTGGGCATGGTCCGGCAGTGGCAGAAGCTCTTCTGGAACAAGCGCTACTCCGGTACCAAGCTGGCGGCGGATCCAGATTTCGTCAAGATCGCTGAGGCGTACGGCGCCACCGGTATCCATGTGGACAAGCCTGGCGAGGTCGCAGACGCGCTGAAACAGGCAATGGAATCGGACCGGACCTGCATCGTACAGATTAAGGTTGACCCTGAGGAGGACATCACGCCGATGGTCCTCGCCGACCCGAAAATCCCGATTATCAAAGGCTCCTGCCCGTACTAAAATCATTCCCGGGGCCGGCTAGCAGCCGGCTCCGGTTACCGTTTCGGCAGACCGTCGGTCTTCGGGAAACAAAATCCGGATTTTCTCTAGACCTGTGTCTGCGATGCTCACAGCCGGCCCAGGAACTCCGTCAGCACCGCCGCATACAGCTCCGGCCGGTCTTTTGCTGTTGCATGTCCCGCGCCCGGAATGACCGCCAGCCGCGCACCCGGCAAAAGGTCCCGGTACCGCTGCATGGTCGACAGCGTGACCTCATCGGAGTCGCCGCACATGAACAGCGCCGGCATCTTTAGCTCAGGCAGCACCCCTTCGACGTCGAATCCGGTCAGCACCCCTGTGCATACGTTTTCGTCCGGTCCCCAAAGCACGTTGAACACATCGCCGTAGGTGTCTTCCGCTGCATCGGCGATCGGCCAATTGACCGGATCCGCAAACAGGAACCGCTTGTAATACTCCCGCATCAGCGCGTGGTAGCGGGGGCCGGTGTCCCCGGCCTGCCGGCAGGCGGCTATGCCTTTCTGAAACGCCGCCGGCATCTTGGCGAAATTGACCTCCTGATCGTCCGTCCAGACCTGCGAGTTCAGGAACGGCGAAGGCAGGACAAGCGCCACAATCCCGGCAGCACCGTACTTCTTCAGGTAGGCACCGATCAATCCGGCACCCCAGGAGGCACCGCACATGACCACGCGGTCGAGATGCAGACCGACGACCACCTCCCGCAGTTCCTCGACATAATCTTCTACGGTCCAATGCGCCAAATCGGCGACGGGTGCGGAATGCCCGCAGTTTGCCTGGTCGTAGCAGTACACCGGCCGGTCCAGCATCAAAGTACGCATCCTCACCGGATTGCTCTCGCCGCCGGGCCCGCCGTGGATGAACAGCACTGGGGTCTTTTTAAGATCTTCATTGTATGCCCAGTAGGCGACCGGCCCGTGTTCGGTAGCCAGGAACCGGACGTCCGGTTCGGTGTCGTTCAGCATGTCGTCGGTAGCCAAGGTGTTCAACCAGTCGGCGGCGGCCCGGATAACGCCGTCGAAAGAATACGAACATCCCGTGAACGCGGTCTCGGCCTGTCCGCGGACCGGGCTTTCCATCGTCAGTACGGCAGTGAACTGCCACGTACCGGGATCGATCGTCAGCCGGCAGACGTAGTCGTTGGCGCGGCCATTAAATACGTTCTTGGCGGCCGTCGGTGTCAACAGGAACACACCGAGACGACTGCGCAACAACGTTTCACGGAAAGATTCTTCCATGAACGGCGGACGGCTTCCGGCTATTTAGCAGAGCCGTCATTCCGGCGCCCAGATCCCTCCAGTCGGAAGTATTCCGGTCAGCGCTTCGTTGCGGCAACGGTCGGTTCGGTCCTGTTTTTCGGGACCGGCACTCTAGCTACAATCAGTTCCCGCAGGTACTGCGCTGCAGTCTGCCTTCTGGTCAGCACGGTCTTGCAGCAGAAGTCGGCAAAAATAAGCGCCGTCATCGGCCGTCCAGAATAGCAGGCCAACCCCCAACAGTAAGCTGCAGTCTGCCGATAAAAACGGAGACCGCGGCGGTGACGGCAATGCATTCGGCCGTGACCGCTAGTTCCTCAACGACAAACAAAATCTATGGTTTCCACTCTTGTCTTTTTGTTGCCCGCCGCAGCAACCAACAGCAATCGCGGCGGCAACCGGGAAAACAGCTGCTGAGATACAGGACCGGCTGCCACAGGTAACTCCGGTCGCAGAGGTAGAGCGGACTGAGCCGGTCTGGTTCTGTCGCACAGCTGATCGGGTCCGTCAGCGGCGGACCGACCCGGCCGCCGGTTGTAGCACCAGTTCCCAGTCGGCAGACTGATCTGATCTGTCTGTCCCTGTTCTTCCCGCAACGGACTGCCGTGCCTCAAATCATGCTGAAGACCGCCGCCGGGTTGCACCGGGTCGGAGAGATTGTGCCGCAACGGCCCATAACCCGGACCGGCTGTTCGATGAGTGCAAATACCGTCATAAAAAGACCAGAATAAAGGCATTGGACGCATTTATTGTTACCCGGCCAATCCCGTACCCTGAAAAAAGACAGTGCGTCCTGCTCTCCCGTTCCGGGTTCATTTTGTATGTGTAAAACAGACCGCCGCGGTGAATACCGAACGGCCACTCTCATATGACCTCTGTTGGTAAAATCTAAAAATTATATCCGGTCGGCTACGGGCCGACCGGACAGGGGGAAGCAATTAAACGGCTTCACTCGTGGTGGTGACCGTCACAGTGCCCGTCGTCATGATGGCATTGGGCATCGGGGTCGAACTGCAGCTGGCCTTTCGCCAGATCGGCCGCGGCCCGGTCAGCGCTGCCGGTCACACCCGGAAGCAGCTTGATGCCGCTGTCAGCCATGGCCATCCGTGCACCGCCGCCGATACCGCCGCAAATGAGCGTGTCGACGTGCCGCTTGACCAGGATGTTGATAAGACCTTCGTGCTGGATGCCTTCGCCCGAAACAATCTCAGACGACTTGACCGCACCGTTCTCGATGGTGTAGAACTTGAAGTTCTCAGTCCGGCCGAAGTGCTGAAATACCTCGCCGGTCGCGCTGTCATAAGTTGATGCTACAATCATGTGATCGTTCCTCTCTGCCTCCGGAACAGGTTCGGCGCGGCGCCCGCAACCGGGATCGACACCCCGGTCGCAATGCTCGGCGACCGGATCGCAGCGGACCCTTTGCATAGCCCCCAGCGACCCCAGGTACGCGCTGAGGTCCACTAAGGCCTCACTGTTGACGGCATAATGCTGGAAATAGCCAAACCGACGGGCATCGACCAGCCCGGCCTCCCGCAGCACCTTGAGCTGCTGGGAGACCGCGGCCTCGCTGATGCCCAACCGACGGGCCAGCGCACCGGCGCAGATGTCGTGGGCGGCCAGGATCTCAATGATCTGCCGCCGCGTGTCATCGGCCAACGCTCTGAATACCGTACCGCTGTCCGTACCTTTCCCTCCGCAGGTTGAACGGATCAACTGCATCCGTTTATTTAAGCATTTACTTAATCAAATCGGACGACACTCAGATATCGGCCTGGAGCGTGAAATCGCCTTTTTCGATGATGCCGTAGTGCCGGAAAATCCGGTCCAGCACGAACACCAGCAACGCGGCGGCGACCACACAGACCAGTACCACCTCGAGCATCCCCAGCGGGTCGTATCCCATGACATCGAAGGTATCGATGAGCCCGACCAGCCCGGAGGTACCCATGCCGGCGCCCACCGAGTCGGAGGCAAAGCTGAACAGGTACGCGAACGGGGCCAGAACCGCCGAGGCGATGATCGTCGGCAGCCAAACGACCGGTTTCCGGACAATGTTCTTGAACTGCAGCATCGACGTACCGATACCGACGGCCAGCACCGAGCCCCACTTGTTATCGGAGGCCGTGTGCACGGCAAAGCCGATCATCTGCACGCAGCAGCCGACCAGCGCCGCGCCGGCAGCCAGCGGCACATCCCCGATCTGGATGGCGACGCAAATCGCCACCGAGGAAATGGGCGCGGTCAGCGCCATACCGACCAGCACACTGACGACGATACACATCGGCAGCGGCAGGATGCTGAACGAGGCCTCGATCACCCAGCCGATAGCCAATGTGATCTGGTGGACAGCATTGGCAAACAGGAAACAGTAGATGAGCGCAAAGACCAACGCCACCAGCGGAACCAGAATCAGATCGACCGGGGTCTTCTTCTTCAGCAGCGAGAGCCCCAGCAATGCAAAGAGGGTACATACGTAACAGGAGAGCGGATCGGAGGCAGTGTAGAAATTACCGGACACAAAGCTGAACATCAGCGTACCGGCCATACCGGCAGCGCCCAGCGCGACCACGGTCACACCCTGCTTTTTTAACGAGAGTGCCACGCCGATGCCGATTCCGGCACCCATCAGCCCTTTGACAATGTTAGCAAAGTCGTTGATAAGCTCCAGTCCCGGAATCTTTGCGAAAATGGCGATAATCGTGCCGATGATCAGAGTACCGAACAGGCCAATCGCCATGCCGTTCGTAGTCTTCATGACAAAGTCCCGGACCTGATAGGTCTTCGTCCGTGTGTTCTCTTCCATTAATTACTGCATTTGAGAATCATTCTTAATACTACCGCCGTACTGGTCCCACATGAAACAGCGAGAACGGTTTTTCCGTTTTCCTCAGAAATCAATCGATTTTTCATCCATCAGAAAACATCTGATATTCGAATGGACAATCACTGTGCATGCTTTGTGTAATTATCGTTTTTATCCAATACACAAAATACTGTCTCAAAAAAATCTGTTGCCGATCGGCGCGTACTTATCACAAATCACAGACTGCCTGAAATATTGCTTCGGTGATATCTGGACCGGGAGATCATGGTAATTTTCAGACCTCATATCAGACAGTGCAGCGCTCCTTCCGGTCCAGAGGGCCGACAATCGCTGGAGCGGATGAACCAGCATCATATCGGCGTGACCATCTGGGGCCTGCGGACCATCCCGCCGGTGGACGCAAAAACCATCTTGGATGTAGGTTGCGGCGGCGGCATGTGCCTGCGGAAACTGAGCGAAAAATATCCGGCTGCCAGGCTCACCGGGATCGACCTTTCCACGACATCAGTCGAAGCCACCACCGAGAACAACGCCGACCTAGTCGCCGCCGGTCGGCTGACCGTCCGGCCGATGGACGTGGAAAAACTGGACTTCCCCGAGAACTCATTTGACCTGGTTACCGCGGTGGAAACCTACTTCTTCTGGCCACATTTGGCGCAGGACATTAAGAACGTCGCCCGCGTCGTCGCACCCGGCGGTCTGTTCGTAATCATCGCCGAAGACAGTTTTACTGAGAAGAACCGGACTCAGATGCTGCAACAGAAAAAAGAGCACCCGGACGCGGCCACCATCGTCGAGAACGACGTAATGATGCACCACCTCCGCGAGGCGGGTCTGCGGCCGTATTACTGTCGCACTGATGTCTTGCCATGGGTGGCGTTTATCGCCCGGAAGCCACCGTTCCCGTAAGTACCCGGTTGACCGCCATTACTACATCAATATTATATCGACGGCAACCGATTACAACCCGATTCGTATGAAAGGTTCACGGGCATTGTTGAAGATGCTGGAAGATCGGGACGTCGATATCATGTTCGGATATCCGGGTGGCGTAGTCATCCCGATCTACGACGCGTTGCGCGAGTCCTCCATTCGCCATGTGCTAGTCCGCCACGAACAGTGTGCAGCCCATGCCGCGGACGGCTACGCCCGCGCCTCTGGCAAAACCGGGGTCTGCCTTTCGACCAGCGGTCCGGGCGCCACCAACATGGTCACCGGAATCGCCACCGCTTATGCGGACTCTGTCCCGATGCTGGCGCTCACCGGTCAAGTCGGCACCGCTTCTATTGGCCTAGACGCCTTCCAGGAGGTAGACGCTTACAGCCTGATGATGCCAGTTACCAAGCATAACTACCGGGTCCTGTCCATGGACAGACTGCCCCACGCTGTCTCCGAAGCCTGGCAGATTGCCCGCTCCGGCCGGCCTGGCCCGGTGCATATCGACCTACCGGTCGACATGTCCAATGCCGATATCCCCGAAGAACTGCTCTCTCGGCAGTGGGGAATCAAAGAACCGGTCGAGGATGTCTCCGGCCTGGCAGATGCAGTTAGGTGGATCCGTGCCGCCCAGCGGCCGGTCATCTTCGCCGGCGGCGGTGTCATCGGCGCCGACGCCTCGGCGGAACTGGTCCAGTTCGCCGAACTGCTGAAGGCCCCTGTCGTCACTCCGCTGATGGGACTGGGCTGCATCCCGTGGAATCATCCGCTCAACCTGGGTCCGCTGGGTATGCACGGCCGCATGTGTGCCATGGAGACGTTCAGTCAGGCCGATCTCGTCATCGCGGTCGGCACCAAGTTCTCCGACCGGACGTACAGTCCGCACACCGCACTGGCCAAGACCTGCCGCGCTGTGCAGATCGACATCGACCCGGTCATGTTCGGCCGTTCGCACCGCCCGGCGGTCAACCTCCAGTGCGACGCCAAGCGCGGCCTCCAATTGCTCATCCAACAGCTCGGCTGCGCCCAGATCAGCCACGACACATGGGTCCGGCAAACACAGGAATACCGGAAACAGTGCACCTGCGACTACGACTACTTCGCGGCGCCCATCCTGCCGCAGAAGGTCATGCACGAGCTGAACTCGTTCATCGACGACAATACGATCATCACCACCGACGTGGGCCAGAACCAGATGTGGGCCATGCACTTCCTGCACATGACCCGGCCGCGGCAGTTCCTGTCGTCCGGCTCGTTCGGCACCATGGGCTTCGGTCTGCCCGCCGCCATCGGCGCCAAGGCCGCCCGGCCGGACTGCAAGGTCGCCACTGTCGTCGGCGACGGCGGTCTGCAGATGGTAATCCAGGAACTGGCGACATCCGTGGCCGAGAAACTGCCGGTCGTTATCGTCCTGCTGAACAACGGCTGGCTCGGCATGGTCAAGCAGTGGCAGAAACTGTTCTGGGACAAACGTTACAGTCAAACCGAACTGGGCGACGAACCCGACTTTGCCGCGGTGGCCAAGGCGTATCACGCCCGGGGCCTGACCGTGGAACGGCCCGGCGAGGTGCACGACGCCCTGAAACAGGCCTTCGCCTGCGGCGAAACGACCATTGTCGACATCCACTGCAACCCCGAAGAGGACGCGCTGCCGATGCTGCCGCCCAACCCCGCGCTGAACCCTATCCTGGGCCGTTGCCAGTTTCAAAAGCAGGACTGAGTTAACAGGGGGTTGCAAAACCCCCTCTTCCTTTACCCCGGCGCCTTGCTTCTTCTATATAAGACTGCGAGACATCACAGTTATCGAGATACTTATTTGTACAACCGCTGTCGTTGGGGCTTTCAGGGTAATTTCATGTCCATGAAGATCTACCACGAAGCGGATGCCGACCTCGGTGTCCTGAAAGGAAAGAAGATCGCCGTGCTCGGCTACGGCGCTCAGGGCCGTGCACAGTCCCTGTGCTTCCGGGACTCCGGCCTTGACGTCACCATCGGTGTCCGGGAGAACGGCCCTTCCTGGAAGAAGGCCAAGGAGGACGGCGGCATGCACGTCACTACCATCGATGATGCAGTCAAGGACGCCGATGTCGTCCTGATGCTGCTTCCCGATGAGGTCCAGCCCGATGTCTACCATGACCATGTCGCAAAGAACCTGAAGAAAGGCGCGGCTCTGGACTTCGCCCACGGTTTCGCTATCACTTACAAACTGATCGTCCCGCCGAAGGACGTCGATGTCATCATGATGGCGCCCAAGGCGCCCGGCGACTCCGAGCGGAAAGCCTTTGTCGAGGGTTTCGGTGTCCCGGCTCTGGTCTGCGTCCAACAGAACGCTACTGGCAAGGCCCGCGACATTGTCATGGCCCTCGCCAAGGGTCTCGGCTCCACCCGGGCCGGTGTCTTCGAGGTCGATAATTTCGATATCGAGACCAAGACCGACCTGTTCGGCGAGCAGACCGTCGAATGCGGCGGCATCACCGCCCTGATGCGGGACGGTTACAACACCCTCGTCAATGGCGGCTACCCGCCGATCGTTGCCTACTTCGAGACCATCCACGAGTGCAAACTGATCGTCGACCTTATCGTCAGCGGCGGCTTCACATATATGTGGAATGTCTGCTCCAACACCGCCAAGTACGGCGGCCTGACCCGGAGAGACCTTGTCGTCACCGACGAGTCTCGGAAGGGCATGCAGAAGGCCCTCGACATGATCGAGAGCGGCGAGTTCAAGACTGAGTGGAGAGCCGAGTGGGCCGATGGTCTGAAAAAGCTCCACCACATGATGGACGACGAGTCGAAGCTCCAGCTGGAAACGACGGGTAAAGAGGTCCGTTCGCTCTTCGAGCGGAAGGCTCCGGCCAAGAACTGATTAAACCCCCTTGGGAGAACCCAGCGCATGAACGGGATCTTGATCCGCACCCGGAACGGCGAGTACCGTGCCGAGCTTGACGATTCGGATATCGGGAACGCGTTGTGGCTCTCCCTGCCTTTTACCAACGTCGCCAACGAACTGGGCGATGAACTTTATTTCGAGTGCCCGCTCAAGGACCTCAGAGAGACAGGCACACGGCAGAACACCTTCGAAAAGGGCGACATCGCCTGGTGGCCGGGCGTCGGTGCGGTTTGCCTGTTCTTCGGGCCCACTCCGCTGAGCGGCGAGGACGGCAAGCCGGTCTCGAAGTACAAATGCATCAAAATCGGACGGATCTTTGACGACTGCACTTCACTGGAAGAAGCAGGCGACCGCCAGAGAATCACCCTGCTCCAGCGGCTCGACTGAACCTGTGTTTTACTCAATAAAATGTACACCGTGCTCGCGACACCAGCCGCGGGCCGCTTCCTGATACATCCGATCGCGGTAATCATACCATTCCTGTTCCAGATCGGTGCCGAACACCGCGGCCCGGAACAGTTCCTTCGGATCGCCCTCGCTGCCGCCACCCCAGGCCAGGGCATCGGGAACATCGTTCTCCGGCAGCGACTGCAGGAAGGCTTCCATCAGATCGGTCTCATCGAGGTCGCACTCGATCGGCAGGCAGTGCGCCTGCCGCTCGGGGGTCAGGCTCTTGGCGGAGACGATACGGTCCATTTCAGGACTGTAGAGGTAGCGATGGCCGGCCGAAGCGGTCAGCGCGTCGGCCACATCGGACAGACGAACCGGCATCGGCGGCCCCCCGTATGGTTTTCATAGCATCCCTATCGCGCCGGCGGTAGTTATACCGTCTGTCTCAGACCACCGTGAGTTCATGCGGGAAGCTCGTAAGCCGTTCGCAGCCGTCCTTGGTGATGAGGACAGTGTCTTCGATCCGTACCCCGCCGATGCCCGGCAGGTAGACGCCGGGCTCGGCCGAGACGACGTTTCCGGCCGCCAGCTTCTGCTGGGAGCGCGGGGAGACGTAAATCGGCTGGTGAATGTCCATGCCGATGCCGTGACCGAACGAGTGAATAAACCTGCCCTTGAACTCGGAGGCATCGATCAGTTTCCGGGCCGCCAGGTCTGCCGACGCGGCATCCGCGCCGTCATGGTATTCGTCAATACCGGCCAGCTGGGCCTGGCGGACGACCTCGTACATACGCTTCATCTGTTCGGAGGGCTGGCCCAGGAACACTGTCCGGGTCATGTCCGAGCAGTAGCGGTCGTACTTGGTACCGAAATCGAACAGCGCCGTATCGCCCTGCTTCAGTTTGTAGTCGCCGGGCATGCAGTGGGGCTGCGATGAGTCTGGACCGAAGGCTGCGATGGTGTCGAACGCATTGCCGGTCCCGCCCAGTTCCCGCATCCGGGCATCCATGCGCGCCGCGACCTCCCGCTCGCTGACGCCTTCCGCCAGGTAATCGGGCAGTTCTTTCGCGACGGTCGAGGAAATGGTGCAGGCGCGCCGGATCGCAGCGATCTCCCGAGCGTCCTTGACCGCTTCGGTGGCCGCAATGGCCTTGCCGGCGTCCGCGACATCCCGGACGCCGCCCGCCATTTTCAGAATGCCCTGGACCTGGCCATAGGTGGCGCTGTGCGTGTTGAAACCGATTTTGTGACAGCCTTTCAGCGATTCCCGGAAATATTTCTCCAGTTCTGCCCGATCGTGGTAGACAAGCACGTTGCCCTTGCCGGTGCGGGCGGTCTCTTCCTCGAGAATGTTGACCAGAACGTCCATGGAGCCGTCTGCCCGAATGATGGCGAAAGAATCCTCGAAACAGCCGGAATTCTGTTCAGTGACATACCAAAAAGATGAGTCCAGAAACGGTTCGCCGTCATTCGTGATGACGATGGCATCCATCCCCGGCGCATTGGCCATGAGCCTTACGGTCCGAGAAACTGACATGTTCGCCCCATACACGGGGCGGTAATTGGTTTTTTTGCCTGTTGACCGGACAGTTCAGATGCCGAACCACTCGTTCCGACAGATCCGCTTCAGAGCGGCGACCGCCGAAAGCACAGCCAGGTGCGAGTTTTTAGCATTCTCAGGCTCCGGGACGTTGTAAGTGTGGGCATCGAAATGGCCGAAGACACCGGCAGCCTGCAGGTCGTAGGAGTTGCCGGTCTCGGCCGGGTCCAGCACGATGGTGACCTTGGTGCGGTCGAAGCCGATACCCATCAGGGCGACGGTGGCCGCGACGTTCACGTTCCGCGGGAAGATTTTAACAGCCTCCCGGGCCGTACCGGAGAACACGGTGGTCTTTTCCTTGATTGCATCGACATCGATGCCCTTGTCGGTCAGGTATTGGACCCCGGACAGGGCATGCGGACCCTTGGTGGTGATCAGTTCAACCGAGGAGACTTCGCCCTGGACCGCGGCGCGCAGGGCATCGAGCCCGCAGAGGCCGCCGGTTGGCAGGAAAATCTTGGCTTCGGAGACGACCGCCTTGTCGAAGACCGTCTTCCGGAAATCATCGTCGACCAGCGAGCCGACGGACATGACCATAATGTCGACACCGCGGGAGACGACCTTGGACAGAATCTCTTTCGCAGCACTCTGAGTGGCGGCTTCGATGACCAGATCACAGTGATAGAGTTCGTCCTCAACAGAGTCGACCACGATGGCCTTCTTCAGTTCGGCGGCGACCTTCTCGGCCCGTGCCTTCTGCTGGTCGACCAGATAGATCCGTTTGACTTCGTTCATCTCGTCGGCGGCCCGGGCCAACCTGGAACCCTTGGAGCCACAGCCTACGATAGTAATACGCATGACCTCCCGAATCAATGTATGTTATTAATCTGTTTCTCCGATTTCGCCAATAATACTGATAACTTCGTAATTATACTGCGATTATCCTAAAAATCTGGCCTTAATTGTGCAGATAACGTAAGACCTATCGACAACAGCAATTATTTGGACCCGTAGTGCCTCCGTGCCCCCATGGTACGCTACGAGATCCTCGACCATACCGCGGACCTGCTGATCAGGGCAGACGGGAAAGACCTCGCCGAATGCTGCGAGAACCTGGCCTACGGCATGTTCGACCAGATGGTCGCCCTGAAGGACGTCCGGCCGCTGACGGCCCGGACGGTCGACGTCACCGGCACCGACCCCGAGGATGCGCTGTACTCCTTCCTGTCAGAACTGCTTTATCTGGAGGACGGCGAGGGACTTGTTTTCTGCGACTTTAAGGTAACGATAGACGGCCTGCATATCCGCTGCACGGCCCGGGGCGAGCCGCTGGACCGGAGCCGTATGGAGATCCGGGACGAGATCAAGGCGGTCACCTTTCACGCCATGGAGATCGACCGGCAGACGCCGCGGCTTACAGTTCTCTTCGACGTCTGAGCAGCTCAAAATACCATTAATAGGTGCACTGCGTATCTGCCGGTATGCTCAAGCTAGGCTGGTTCTCCACCGGCAGGGGCCCCGGCTCCCGCAATCTGCTGCAGGCCGTCATGGACCAGAAACAGCAGGGAAAGCTCGACGTCGAGATTTCCTTCGTTTTCTGCAACTGGGACAATACCGAGATGCCCAATCCCCGGCACGACCAGCGGCAGATGTTCTTCGACCAGGTTCGGGGGTTTGGCATCCCGCTGATCGCCGCTTCCTGGAAGAAGTTCGAGTGCGAATTGCGGAAACAGGACGAGTCCGCCTGGCGGAACGCCTACGGTAAATTGCTGCGCGAAAAATGCGGACAGTACAGCTTCGATCTCGGCATACTCGCCGGTTACATGCTGTGGATGGACGACGAGACCTGCCGGCAGTACGACATGCTGAACCTGCATCCGGCCCTGCCGACCGGCCCGAAAGGGACCTGGGAAGAGGTCATCTGGCAGCTGATTGCGTCAGACGCCCGCGAACAGGGCGTGATGCTCCATCTCTGCACCGCCGAATGGGACCGGGGCGCGGCGCTCACATACTGTTCGTTCCCTATCCGCGGCGGCGTCTACGACGTGCTGTGGGACCGGCTGCACGCCAAACTGAAGACGCAGACCCTTGATGAGATCAAAGCGAAAGAGGGAACCGCGGAACCGCTGTTCAAACAGATCCGGCAGGACGGCGCGGCCCGGGAACTCCCGCTGATCGTCGAGACCATCCGCCTGTTTGCGGACAGCAAGGTATACATTCGGGACAAACAGCTGTACACACACGAAAAGAAGCTCGCCGGCCCGTACAACCTCTCGGCGGAAGTTGACAGGGAGGTCTGAGACCGTTGATGGACGACATGGTCGATCCCATGGCAGAGATGGGGCTTACCCATGACAAACAACTGATTGTCGAACCCGAAGATTTTCTGCTGGCTGAGAATCCCGTCCGGGATCTCTGCGAGCATTTCATCCCACAGGGCGGCAAGTTGTACGACCTGATCGACCGTTACGACAATGTCACATCCTATGTCCTGAACCGTGACGACGACCGCAGCGGCGATGCCGTCCGTATGGTCGCCCCGTTCCTGAAGGCGTTCGGCGCCAGCAACTGGGAGACCGCGGAGTTCGCTAAGACGCACCTCCGGTTCCTGAACGAGGCCGCTCCGACCGTGTCCTATTTCCTGCAGGTGCTGCCCACTTTCTTCTGCTCCTCGATGTACAGTCAGACCGCCGACGCCCTTTGCGAGGCCCTGCACATTCCCGAAAGTCTGTTCACCTCGACCCAACTGGACCTGGACGGCACCGAAATGAACCGGCAGGAACTGCGGGACCTGCGGCAGATGGCAACTGACATCACCGCCCTGCCCCTGCCCACTGCCAAGTACGAACTCAACGTGCCGTTGGAGCTTAGCCAGGAAGAGGTCGCGATGATCGCCCGGCTAGATGATGTATTCATGCACCGGATGCAGGGTACCCCGGCCTTCAAGATGATCCAGGACATGCCCTCGGTTGGAGCGAACGAGAAAGCATACACCATGCTGGACATCCGCAAGCGGACTCAAGTGGACCTGGACGGCACCGCCTACATCGGCGGCACCACCATCGATTATCAGGTCATGGACCTCATCAAGGACAGCGGCGGTCTGGCGCTCTCGTTCAACGGGAGCGAGTTTGCCGTCCACGGCGCCAACATCGCCGCGGTCGGAAACGACTGTACCGTGGCCGCAGTGCTGGTCGAACAGTTCTATGACAAAGGCATTGAGGCAGTGTTCGACCTGGTAGACCACTGGACCCGGGCCAAGGTGGCTAAACTGGAGCTGCCGGACCAGAATCTGGTAGACTCTTTGCTCGTCCGGCATCCGCGGAAGCTGCCAGACGTCTGGAGGGTAGACCAGAGCAACGTCGGTGAGATCTCCGCCAAAAGCGAGGCCTACCGCGCCAAACTTCTGCGGCCGCCAGCACAGCAAAAAAAGACTCCAGTCAGGCCGGCAAAAGGATAAATGAGTGCTCCAGGCGGGATTCGAACCCGAGTCCTAGCCTCGAAAGGGCCAGATGATTGGCCGCTACACCACTGGAGCGTAAGGCGCACTATAAGTAGACTCTTTAAAAACCTTTGCGATGCTCCTTGGTTTACTCGAAGTTGTTCAATAAGTGACCCCGATTACCGCCCAACAGAAGTAATTCGTTTAGCGATTGCTTAGGATGATCTGAAAATTATGGGGACTGAGACAATCGGGACTGCAGCCGTACCGCTTCACCGACACGGGCGGCGCAGCCCGCATGGCTGTGCCATCGCCCCTGCCCCAGACCTTTGACCGTGGCGGATGATTAACTCTGTTGGCAATGTCTCCGGCCGCCATGTCAGCCCCGCGGTCTCGCTGGATTGTACATCGACGGCGCTCTGTCATACGCTATTGTCGTCAGCTGCGGCTTCGTCACCGACACTACTGTGCTGGGCCAGAACGGCTAGGCACCAATCCATGTTCGGCGTCAGTATGGCCGGCGCCTTTCCGGTCGAAACTGCCCCAACCTTCACGCCATGCCGCGGGAGCAGGTGCGGCTGTTAATCGCCGCACTGTCAGTCGATGCCGCAGCCACCGATTCGTCTGAAGATACTTCCGGCCGGCGAAGAACGCTCAGCGAAAGATCTTTTTACACAGGCTGTGGCCTTCGGCCTTTCATATTCCAGCGGATTTTCTTCATCCAAATCTTTATAATACAGGCAACCGCATGAGCACGGTTAAGAGTGATTATCATGACAGCTGCAGGTACAGAAAGCCCGTTCGAGAGTTCTGAAGAGGACGTCTCGCGGGTTCGGCTCCCCAATATCAAAGAGGGCGAGATGTTCGGCATAGCCGACCAGCTCCTCGGCGCTTCGAAGATCAAGGTCATGTGCGAGGACGGCCAGTCCCGCGTCGGCCGGATCCCTGGCAAGATCAAGAAACGGATGTGGATCAGAGAGGGCGACCTTCTGATCGTCGCTGTGTGGGACTTCGAGCCCTCGAAATGCGACGTACGCTTCCGGTACACCCGGACTCAGGCGGTCAACCTGAGCAAGCGCAACAAAATCCCGAAGAACCTGGATATCTTCTGAACCGGTGGCGTACTGTGACGGAAGAGCCTTCCTATGATGAGCGGTTCGCCTATGTGGAACAGCGCATAGACGCGCTCAAGACGAACAAGACCGGGGACGAACGGCAGACAGAGGGTGAGGTCTTCGACCGGAAAACCCTCATGACCATCTACGGGTTCATGACCCGCGGACTGATCGATAAGGTCCTGTATCCCATCTCCACCGGCAAGGAGGGCAACGTGTTCTACGCCGTGGATCCCGACGGGGACCCTGTGGCGCTGAAGATTTACCGGACGTCCACTTCCACTTTCAAACAGATCGGGAAATACATCGGCGGCGACCCCCGCTTCAAAGGCATTACCGGCAACCGCTGGAAACTGATCTACGCCTGGGCGGCGAAGGAATACCGGAACCTGCAGCGGTATTCCGATGCCGGTCTGCCGGTGCCGGAACCGATCGCGAACGACAAGAACTGTCTGCTGATGGAGTTCATCGGTGACCGGACGGGCCCGGCGGCCCAGCTGAAGGACACGCCCATGCGGAACCCGACCAAGGTCTACGACGAGGTCATGTCATTCATAGTCGACGGTTGGACCGGAGCCCACCTGGTTCACGGCGACCTGAGCGAATACAACATCCTGATGCTCCGGGGAGACCCGGTCATCATCGACGTCGGTCAGGCCATGACGAACGACTTCTACAACGCCCGCGAGCTGTTGGACCGGGATATCGCCAACATCAACCGGTTCTTCCGGAACCGGGGCGCTAGCATCGTCAGTGCCGATGACATCAAGAAAGAATGCTTCGAAAGCATGAAACAGCAGGATACCGCAGAGGAAGAAGACGAGGATGAGGAACAATGAGATCCATCAGAATCCCGTCCGACCGGGTAGGCGCACTGGTCGGTAAGGAGGGGAGCACCAAGAAGCTCTTGGAAAAGCGCACAGGCATCGCTCTGCAGATCGATAAGGAAGGCGAGGTTATCTTTGACGAGAATGCCGAGGGTGTCGAGCCGATCATGGCGCTAAAAATCATGGACGTCATCAAGGCGGTCGGCCGGGGCTTTAACCCCGACAAGGCCATGAAGTTGCTCGATGATGATGACATGTATCTTGAGACCGTTGACATCAAGGACGCGGTCGGCGACCGCCCGAATCAGGTGGCGCGGGCCCGGGGCCGGCTCATCGGCCGGAACGGCCGCACCCGGCAGATCATCGAGGACTTGGCGGATGTCTACATGTCCATCTACGGCAACACCGTCTCGCTGCTGGGTAATTCCATCGCCCTGCCCATCGCCAAGCACGCGGTTGAGATGTTGCTCGGCGGCAGCGAGCATTCCACGGTCTATCATTACCTGGAGAGCCAGCGGCCTGTGCTCCGCATCGCGGAGAAGGGCTTCGATATCAACTGAGGACTGATTTGGACATGACCGAGGAATGGGTACAGGAATGCCTGGAGAAGGCCGGGGCTTATGCAGCAACCGGCGTATGCGACCACTGTCTCGGTCGCGCCTTCGCCAAGAAGGGCACGGGACTGACCGACCTGAAACGCGGACAGATTCTCCGGGCGGCTATGAAGGAACAGGGCACAGACCTGGCGCCACAGTCGCCCTGCCCGTTGTGCGAGGACATATTCGACCTCGTTCCGCGCTTTGCACAGGCCGTGGCCGCCAAAGTCGACACTGTCGAATCGGACAACTTCCTCGTCGGTTGCCGCATCGACCCGGAGACGCTCAAGCGGGAGAAGGCGTATTGGGAACAGTATGGCCTCACCGACACTGCCGAACCGCTCAAAACCGAACTGAACCGGGAAGTCGGTAAGGTCGCCCTGCCCACGATCAACCGGGCGGTCGAATTTGTTGAACCTCAGGTCGTCGCCTGCGTCGACACCCGTTTCGCCGACGTGACCTTGGACCTGGCGCCGGTATTCATCGCCGGTCGCTATAACAAACTGAGCCGGGAGATTCCGCAGACCATGTGGCCCTGCCGGGTCTGCCACGGCAAGGGCTGCCCCCGCTGCCACGGTACCGGCAAGATGTACCTGACATCCGTCCAGGAGATTATCGGCGAGCCTGCACTGGAAATGACCAAGGGCAAGGAGCACTTCTTCCACGGTATGGGCCGGGAGGACATCGACGCCTGCATGCTCGGCAGCGGCCGGCCGTTTATCCTCGAGATCAGCAACCCGCAGGTCCGCCGCATCGATCTTGATGAGCTGGAAAAGCAGGCCAACGACTCCGTACTTGCCCAGTTCCACGGGCTGCACTTCGTACCGCACAGGATGGTGGCTATCTACAAGGGTTCCGACCCGGACAAGACCTACCGGGCCCGCGTAAGCACAGATGACAAAGTTAATAAAGAAAGAGTGGATGAAGTGGCCTTATCGTTCAAGAATGTCCACTTAGCCCAGAGGACTCCCCAGCGGGTGGCGCATCGTCGCGCCGACCTCGTCCGGGACCGTATGATCTACTGGGTTAAGGCCGAGAACGTAGAGGAAGAGTCCTTCGACCTCGTCATGAAGACACAGTCCGGCACTTATGTGAAGGAATTCGTGTCCGGTGACGAAGGACGGACAACTCCGAACTTCTCCGCCGCACTGGGAATCCAGTGCACGGTCGAAGCCCTCGACGTACTCGAGATCGACTTTCAGGAAACCGAGGACTGAGAATAATGCAGGCATCTAGAGGAACAAGGACCAAAACCCGCCAGCTTCTGCAGAAGAAGCCGCGCCAGCGGGGCATGTCCCCTATTACCAGGGAATTCCAGACATTCAATGAAGGCGAGAAGGTTAACATCGTCATCGACCCGAGCATCCACAAAGGTATGCCCTTCTCGCGGTTCCAGGGATTGACCGGTGTCGTCACTGGTATCCGCGGGGCCGCTTACGAGGTCAGTGTAAATGTCGGCGGCAAGACGAAGATTGTCGTGTCCCGGCCCGAGCACCTCGTCAAAACAGTCGAGTAAAACTCTTTAACTATCGCCCGGTGATACAGTATGACAGACGGTAAGTATGTAACGTTGGCGGAGGTCAGAGACCTCCTCACTGCAGAGAATGAAAAGCGTGAGCTCCTGTCTTCGCAGAAGGCAGCGATGGAGCAGGCGCGGACAGTCTCTCCTCTCACCGTCGAACAGGCTAAGGCTTTGGTGACCGAGGTCTCCGCTGTGCCAGGCGTGACGGACTACACAGCCGTCAAAATCGCCGACCTTCTACCTAAGTACCCCGAGGACGTCCGCGCCATCTTTGCCAAAGAGCGGGTGAACGTGGACACCGTGATGATCAAGCAGATTCTTGACATCACGGCCAAGTACATCCCCGTGCAGTGAACCCGGAGGGATTCGATGGAAGAGTACGCATACGTTCTAGATTATTTACCACAGGGAGCACCCAACGGCAACTACGAGCGGCGCGAACCGCTCTGCTATGCTCTGGGCGAGACCGAGTTTAAACTGTTCGAACTGGTGGCCAAGCCCAAGGCGGTAATCAACTTCGAAGACCGCGTCTATCTAGGCAAGGACCCCGCACAGCGGGCGGTCATCGACCACGTGAAACGGCGGGTCGGCTACGATGATCTGACAAGCACCGCCCAGGCCGAACTGGATTATGCCATCGCCGACATCGTCAAAGCCAACGAGGCCCGCTTCGTGCGCTTCTACAACGAGGCCGGCCCCATCTCGATGCGCAAGCACCTGCTGGAAGAGCTGCCCGGATTGGGCAAGAAGTCCATGCAGGCTATCCTTGACGACCGGACCAAGAACGGTTCCTTCCGGAGCTTCGCGGACATCACTGCCCGCGTGCCGGTTGTCAAAAACCCGGAAAAGCTCATTGCGGCACGCATCAGTCTGGAGATCACCGATCCCGCCCGCAAGCGGTACCTGTTCGTGTCCAGATGAGCGAAGAGACCGGCCGGCTTATCCGGCAGACCGGCGTTATCCCCCGCAAGAGCCGGGGACAGAACTTTCTCACCGACGGTCGCATCGCAGACCGCCATGTTGGTTATGCCGACATCCAGCCTGGTGACCGCATTCTCGAGATCGGGCCCGGGCTGGGCGTTCTCACCCGGCGGCTGGTCAAGACCGGCGGTCAACTGACCTGCATCGAGATCGACCCTGCGCTTGCCGATTATATCAAAGCAACTTACGGCAGTCACCTGACGCTTATCCGCGGCGACGCAACCAAGGTGGAGTTCCCGCCGTTCGACCGCTTCGTCAGCAATCTGCCGTACAGCGTCTCCACCCCGATCATCTTCAAACTGCTGGCCCAGCCATTCAAGAAAGCCGTGGTGATGGTCCAGAAGGAGTTCGCCGACCGGATGGTTGCGAATGTCGGCAGTCCTGACTACTCGCGGCTGACGGTCAACCTGTTCTACCGCGCCGAATGTGCAATCCTCGAGAATGTGCCCCGCTCGCGGTTCAAACCGCAGCCCCGGGTAGATTCCTGTCTCGTGTCGATCGTTCCGCGGCCGGCCCCGTTCGCCGTTAAGGACGAGGCTACGTTCTTTACCGTGGTCAAGGCTTGCTTCGACCACCGGCGGAAACAGATCGGCACCGGACTCAAGACCGCCGGTCTGATCACTGCGGCCGAGGGCATCCCTTACACCACGGACCGGATCGAGATGTTGCGGCCGGCCGAGATTGCCGAGATTGCCGATGCGGTCTGGACACTTCATCAACAAGCCTGAATCAGACCTTTTCAGCATGCACCGTGACCGGGCTGCTCTGTCCGAGAACGCAAAGCCCATCAGTTCACCCTCATCCAGCATCATGGAAATCTGATCTTCACCGCCGTTCAGCCACAAAGTACCATGCACAAGCACACCCGACCGGTCGGCAATATTGTGTTCGGTGGCACCGACCTGCCGCGACAGGCCTCCGCCGCCCATGGCCGTCGCTGCGGCTGTCCGTCAGAACATACCGGTCAAAAAAAACCGGCAGGTCAGTACCTTTTTCACAGCTGTACAGTCGCTAGACGCAGCTGCTCGCATCGCCGTCCAGCTCTTCATTTTCCCCTCCGGTCCGTCTTGCGCGAGCTTGGTGAGAAGGTCTAGCTCTCGGCCTGTAAAGAAAAAGTACGCGGAAACGGGGATAAGTTATAACAGTAGCCACTTCTTCACGGTGTTTGATTATAATGCAGATCGGCATTGTCGGCAAGCCTAACGTCGGGAAGTCCACCCTGTTCGGCGCAGCCACCATGGCCCCCGTGGACATTGCAAATTATCCGTTTACCACCATCGAGCCCAATAAAGGTGTGGGCTATGTGCGCTATCCCTGCCCCTGTAAGCAGTTAGGCGTGAAATGCGACCCGCACAACTCCCTGTGCATCAACGGCACCCGGATGATCCCCGTCGATCTGCTGGATGTCGCCGGATTGGTCCCGGACGCCTGGGAAGGCAAGGGTCTCGGCAACAAATTCCTCGACGACCTGCGGCAGGCCGACGCTTTCATCAATGTCGTCGATGCCAGCGGGCTGACCAACATCGAAGGCGTGCCCGGAAAGATTGGCGAGCACGACCCAACTGAGGATGTTACCTTCCTGCGGCACGAGATCGACTGCTGGATGCGGGAAATTATCAAGGACGGCCTGGCCAAGATCGCCCGGCAGGCCAAGATGAACGGCGCCAAGCCCGAAGAGGTGCTCGCCGAACGTCTGACCGGCTTGAAAGTGACCGAGGGCGAAATCAAAGATGCCCTCGACAAGGTCCCGCTGCCCGCCGACCCTACCACCTGGGACGATGACACCCTGCTTAAGCTCTGCTCCGAGATCCGTCGGCTGTCCAAACCTATGATTATCGCCATGAATAAAGCCGACATAGCTTCGCCGGAAAACTTCAAAAAACTCGAAGCTCTGGGCGACGTGACCGTCGCAACCATGGCCGAGACCGAACTCGCCCTGAAGAAGGCTGAAAAGGCCGGACTCATTGAGTACACCCCGGGCGACCCGACGTTCAAGATTAAAGAGGGCGTGAAGCTCAACGAGAACCAGCAGAAGGCCCTCGACTACATGGCCGAGAATATGAAGAAGTATCACGGCACCGGCATCCAACAGTGCCTTGAGGATGCTGTATTCAAGACCCTTGATTACATCCCTGTATTCCCTGTCGAGGACGAGAACAAGTACACCAACCACTTCGGCAAGGTACTGCCGGATTGCCTGCTGGTACCCCGCGGCTCCACTGCCCGGGACCTCGCCTACCGCATCCACACCGACCTCGGAGACAAATTCATCCGGGCCGTCAACGCCCGCACTAAGCGGACCGTCGGCGCGGACTACATCCTCGAACCCGGCGACATCATCCGGATCGTCGCCAACAAGTGAGGGACGATGGGCACCTGGGACGTTCGGCTCATCAGCGCGTCATACAGCAGTACGGCCGAGGGGGAACCCTACGTCGAACTTTTCGGGAAGACCCGGGAACGCCAGTCAATAGTCATCTTGGCGTTCGGTTTCCGTCCTTACCTTTACGCCGTGGATCCTACCCCGGCCTTGGAGACTCGTCTCGGCAGTAACCCCGATGTCGCCGACCTTGAACATGTGAAACTCATCTACAAGAGCCTTGAGCATAACACACTCAAAATCATTCTGCACAGCCCCTGGCGGGCCCCCGCCATGCGGACTCTGCTGATCAACCAGGGCTTCAAGGTGTTGGCAGGCGACATCCAGTACCACGACCGTTTCATCTACGACCGGGACCTAGCGGCCTGTATCCGCGTGACCGGCGAGCCGGCCAAGGGCTACGATTACGCCACACAGTTAACCGTGAAGATGGAAACAGCCGAGAATATTGAGCCATTCGACCCCGGCCTGAAGTACCTCTCATTCGATATCGAGAACAGCATCGCCCACCAGACCGTCTATACCATATGCACCATGACTGAGGAGGACGGCGTCTTCTGCACTCCCGATCCCATCTACGGATCAGAGAAAGACATTATTATCCGCTTCGGCCGGCTAATCGAGACCGAGGATCCGGACGTCATCACCGGTTACAACATCGACAATTACGATATCCGCAAGCTCATCGAGCGGGCAGCAGCTATCAAACTCAAGGATCCTCTGCCCTGGGGCCGGGACCGCGGACAGCCGCGGCTGTTCAGCGAACGGTTCTGGCGGGTAAAAGGCCGGCTGATCGTGGATGCCTGGTGGGCAGCGAAGCGGGAACTCCGGCCCAAGCAGGAGACTTTGAATGCCGTGGCGCTCCAGGTGCTCGGCGAGCAGAAACTCGACGTCGACCCCAAACACATGGACGACGAATGGCAGCAGAACCGGGAAAAGGTCATCAAATATTGCATCCAGGACGCAGCTCTTGCGCTGAAGATTCTGCTGGCAGTCGGCACTGTCCGCAAAGGCATGGACCTGGCGGCAGTTACCAAACTGCCGGTGGAAGACGTGCTCGTTTCCGGCACTTCGACTCTGGCCGACTCCCTCCTCATCCGCGCTGCCGACCGCAGCGGTATCGGCGTACCTATGAACGGCCGCCGTTCGGCCGCCGGCGATGCCATTGAAGGCGGCTATGTGCATATTATGAAGCCGGGACTCTACCATTGGGTGACCGTGCTCGACTTCAAGTCGATGTACCCGTCGTTGATCATCGCCAACAACATCTGCTTCACCACCCTGGCACCCGACGGCGAAATCATCGCCCCGTCCGGTGCCCGTTACATGTCGCCGGAACGGCGGAAGGGCCTGCTGCCGACCATTCTTTCCGGCCTGATGGCCCAGCGGGATGGCATCAAGAAGCAGATGAAAGCTACCGAAGATCCGCGGGAGCACGCTTATCTGAACGGACTGCAGGCCGCCGTGAAAGTCGTCATGAACACATTCTACGGCGTGTTTGCCTCCTCGTTCTACCGCTTTACTGACAAGGCAATCGGGGCCTCGATCACCTCCTTCGCCCGGGCGAGCATCACCGGGATCATCCAGACCCTGGAAGACGAAGGACACCCTGTCATCTATGGCGACACCGACTCGGTGTTCGTGTTATCTCCAAGCCCGAATCTGGAGGACTCCGTGGCCTTCGGCAAGGCCCAGGCCGAACGTTTCTCCCAGGGCGCCCGGACGCTGGAGTTCGAGAAACTGGTCGAACCGCTGTTTTCCCACGGCAAGAAGAAGCGGTACGTGGGCCGGATTGTGTGGCCCGAGAAACAGGATGAACTGTTGGTCCGCGGCTATGAGATCCGCCGGTCCGACTCGTTTGACCTGCAGACCAAACTGCTGACCGACCTGTTCAATCTCATCCTCGACGAGAAAAACGACGAAGCCCTCGCCATAGTCAAACAGACCGTCCAGGACACTGCTCAGGGCAAAGTCGACCCGCATCTGCTGGTCATCTCACGCACCTGCCGGGGGCTTGACGCCTACGAGAACCCGGAGCGGATGGCCAATGTCCAGGCCGCCAAAAAGCTCGTAGCGCTAGGCTACAACTTCATCCCCGGCATGAAGGTATCCTGGATCGTTACCGACGCCTCGAGCACCCCGCAGCAGGTGGAACCGTACATCAGCGGCTCTCCCTTTACCGCCAAGCCTGACTACATGTACTACGCTGAACGCCTGGCCCAAATGGCTTCGCGGGTGACCGAAGTCTTCGGCTGGAGTGAGAAAGACTTACTCCTCGGTTCCCAGCAGACGACACTGATCAATGGCGGATTTGAAGAACGGCAACCCAAGCGTTCGCCGCCGGCACCGGCTAAATCTGCGGCCGAAAAACCGGTCCCGCCGAAACCGACGGCCCCGGTAAAGAAACCGAAGAAGACCATGTCGCTGGACGATTTCTTCTGAGTTCACAGCTTTTTCTGCCGGGCTTTCAGATTCCACCGGACTGCCGTCACCGCAACCGCTCAAGCACCAGGCCGATGATGAAGCCGTCGATCGGGTCGATGTCTCCGCGATCGGCATCGCTTCCGATGGTTTTACCAATGAAAATGTCAGATGGAGCCCCAGCAGCATCCGGCAAAGACGAAAAACGTCGGCAAGGAGGCGGCCTGTTCCGCAAACCCCTGTTCGAATTCCCGCTTTTTCCTGTCCTGCAGTTCCATCACGGGGGCATTGGCCGGGATCCCCGTCATCTGTCAACACCAGTTATCGCGTGACACCATATTCGTATAATACCGGGTCGGACATGACTGACAGAAAGCCGGGCACTGCATCATTTAAATAGGGGCCCGTCTTCAAGAGAAGTTGCAGAATCCAAGGTTCTGACGGAAATGTACTCGCAAGGGCGAATCCGAAAAGGTGATTTTGATGGCTGAAGAAACAGCAACCGAAGAGACTTCCCGCAATGTAAGCGGGAAGAGCATGTACAGATACATCGCTGAGGCCTGGCACAACCCGTCTAAGACGTACGTGAAGAGCCTCAACGCTGAGCGTAAAATCCAGTGGAGAAAGGACGAAAACTTCCTCCGGATCGAGAAGCCCACCCGGCTTGACCGGGCCCGGGCCCTCGGATATCGCGCAAAACAGGGCTTCGTCCTCGTCCGGGCCAAGGTCCGGAAGGGCGCATTCCAGAAGCGGCAGATCAAATCCGGTCGCCGTGCTAAGAGAAAGGGTGAAGAACAGCTCGTCGTCAGCAAAAGCCTTCAGCGGATCGCTGAAGAGCGGACACAGAAACGGTTCCAGAACCTTGAAGTGCTGAACTCTTACTGGGTCGGCGCCGACGGACAGCAGGAGTGGTATGAGGTCATCCTCGTTGACCCGGCCTGCCCGGTTATCCAGCACGATCCGAAAATCAACTGGGTCTGCGACAACAAAAACAAGAACCGGGTCTACCGCGGCCTCACTGCCGCCGGTAAGGCCGGCCGTGGCCTGAAGAACCGCGGACACGGTGCCGAGAAGGTTCGGCCTTCTGCGGCTGCCAACGGCAACCGTAACAAGTGAGTTCAAAGGCCCGCCCTTTACAGGGTGGGCCCCCTCACAAACGGTCTTTCTTTTTCCTTTTTTTACTCTGTTTTTCGTTCTGTTCCGTAAACTGAACAAATGCAATTCATCCGAAGACTGCTTCCGTAAGAATTCAAAAAAATAAATAAAAAGGTTTTCAGCGTACGGACCGTTCCGCACGCCAAATTATAATCAGACGGGCAATGAAGTATCCAACACCCAGTTGTACAGACCCGTATACTCGTATCCGACAGTGGTTATAATGGCATCTTCAGGTATCTCGAAAACCAAAATAAAGCTGTATGAACCTCCGATGATTACATCTGGATAATCAAACGGATCGATACCGCTATACTCTTCGGTGGCAACATAATCGCAACCGTAAGAGAGATTACTGTCGGAAATACATTGGATTGTTCCGGCAGTGGGGCTGATCCTGTCGTCATAGTTTACATTTTTCGTGATCATGTCAACGACCACGTATTTCATACCGTCATCCGCAGCCTGTGTGTACTCTGAACCGCCCGATGAATAAGTGTAGGCGAAAGAAGTCATTGTTTTGACAACTTTGTAGTTGTATGCCACATACCCGCTTTCATCTACATAATTGCCATCGATTTCGGCAACCATCAGTTTTTTGTCTACAGTGTATGTAAACTTGTAGGTATGCTCCACCCCGCCAGAAACAAAAGTGCCAGACAGTTAGCACATTTCCACATTTAAAGCGTTCGTCCCTCTGAGATAATCACACGATTCAACAGTCGCATCATCATAACCGAGATTACCGAGCGTAGACTCGGCATCGTCCTTGTTGACCACCTGACTGCTGTCGGAGACAGCCAGGGCAATAACAATCACAACCACCACGATTACGGCAACTGCACCGATGGCGATCTTTGATCTTCTAGATGAGCCATGACTGAAACAATCAGTATAATATTATTAGAATGATAGCTTGTTATAGAAGTTATTGCCGTTCTCAGGAAGATTCTTCGGCGATCCGCTGCATGATTGCCGACACTTCGGCATCATCCATACCGATTGTCGGGAAATAGACCGGCAGTGCATACTTCGAAGCATCGAAGGCCGGCAGGTTCGCCAGGGTCCATCCCTTGACATATCCAAGCGTCTTTGGCGGCACCTCGCCTGAGGTGATGATTTTCAGGGTCGGATCGTATATCCGCAGCGGCGTCGGGTCGCGGGATCCGCGTACTAACACCTTGCAGCCGCGTTTCATCATCAGCCAGGCCGAGACCAGCCCCCGGTCGTCGTCCACGTCGGCAATGACCCGGCCCTGCGTACCGATGGGCAGCCCGGCGTGACAGTAGATATAGTCACTGAAGATGTAGGCCGCTTTCGGCCGCACTTCAATATAAAAGACAACGTCAGGACTGGTCAGGTCTACCCGAGGGTCCTTGTCCAGATTGGCGTCCCAGATGGCACTGCCGGCCTCCCGGCCGACATCCATGCTGGTGAACTTCTGTCCGCCTTCGCGCCTGGCACGGACTGCAAAAGTCTTGCCTTTGACCATCCGGCCCTGGGAATAGGCGGCCGCGGCGGCGCAGATCGCCGGCAGATCGGGACCACAGGTCTCGGCCACCGAAATCGAGGCAACGCCGAAGACCTTGCGCACCGAACGAATGGCGGCCTTCAGGTCCGTCGCCTCGATATAGAAACGGGCCTCGCCTTTGTTGACCAGCGCTTCGACGCCGTCGGCCATCAGCATCTGCAGAAGATTGTCTTTGAGCCGGTTCTCGAACCGAACCCGCACCGGGGTCGATTTAAGCCCGATCTCGGAATAACGCACCAACAGGACAGCCATTGAAATCACCGATTGGGCAGGGTTCAGTTCTTCCACAGGCCATAACCCAATTCCCGCGCCTGCTTAAGCACAGCGGGATCGTTCTTGGCCGAGTTTTCTTCCGGAGCTATATAAACGATCTTGCCGCAAGCCTGACAGCGAAAATATTTTACGAAGACGGACTCGATATTGTCCGCGACCTGTTGGGCCTCGGCCTTGCCGCCGCCGCAGGTGACGATGACGACGACTTTCTTACCGGCCGGCAGCACCGATTTGCCTTTGCTGTCGATGAACCCGTACAGCCGGACCTCGAACTGCCGGTACTGTGAACAGGCGTGACCGAAATAGATCGGGACCGCCACCACGACCGCGTCTGCATCACGGAAAAGTTCCAGCGGCTTCGTAAGGTCGTCACAGATCATGCAGTGTCCGGTCTTTTTGCAGCTGTTGCCCGCCCGGCAGCCGGCTACGCTGTTCAACCCGCTGAGTGAACAAATATCGATCAGATTGGTCGAAAGCCCCATCGCCCCATCCAACAACGCATTCGCGATGGTGGCGGAATTGCCGTCCTTATGAGGACTGCCGAAAATAGCCAGCACATGTACCACTTTAATCCCCCAGTCTCTTCTACCCTTCGGTGATATTTCAATCTACTTGACCGCTCATTGTGATTCTCACTGCTTCTTGCTACGGACGGTCCGCCGACCGGTCTTTTTCTCAGGATCGGATTCGGCCAATGCCGATTCGACCAGCCCCGACTTGCTGTCCGGCGGGTTGAAATGCAGATAGGTAAAGAACGGCTTGTCATAGCGCAACCCCATGTAGGTGGTCAGATCCGGATCGATGCTTTCCAGGATCTTAATCAGCGTGTTCCGCATAGCGATGATATCTTCCCGCGGGATCACGGACATGCAGTCGTTCATCCACCCGGTGGTTGATTCGATCACGCGCTGGCCGATCTTCCGGCCCTCCTGCGTCAGATAGATCGAGAAGTTCCGGCCCTGCGGAGTGCGCCGGTCGTCGTAGATCAGCCCTTTTTCCCGCAGGACCTTAACGACCCGGTTCGTGTTGGCCGGGTCCATGTCCAGGAAACGGGAGATCTCCAGCAGGCTCTGACCGTCCTTGAGGGTCAGTGCCACGAGATAGACCGCATGCGCACTGGTCAGACCGTGATCGCTGACCACGTCAGTCATGTGTTTGCGCATTACTGTGTTCATCCGGTCAAAGAATATTGGCAAAAAGGAGTTCCAATAAATGTCGTAGATTTCCGGATCGTACGTATCCGGATTCTCTAAGCGAACGGAATCCCGTGCTGTCATAATATCTACTGTAAGTGTTTATGTTTTTTTAATGTTGCTTTACATCAGACATTTAGCCTTTAATGTACTAAAGATATTAAATGAGTTGTCAATATAATTGTGTACTGGCCTTAAGATGCGCATTCGATTTCTCTCCACATCCCGAAGGCCTCCTAAAATGACAGATACGAACATTTCCGCCTTTTGAAGTTAACAGTCCTTTGGAAATTGTAGGGCTATCAATTTATTTAAATAGTTAAATTGAGTTGTCAATCTTACGGTGAGTTAGGCTCATCCACTCCTTCTCACCCCCCCTTGCAGTTAATCCTGCAGCCCGGCCGAGCCAATGCTTCCTCCAATAATGGTAATGCCGGGCAACTTTTCTTCTACCTGCTGGTTCTTAACCAAACGATTAATACCGCGTTGTCAATGCTCAGTCCAATGGACCCGGTCATGCTGTTCGTCCTTGTTCTAATCGCCGTAGGTGGCGGTATCGTCGGTGCTCTGTTCGGGCTCGGCGGCGGGATCATCTTCGTACCTGTTTTGACCATTCTGTTCGGTCTGGACGTCACGGCAGCCTCGGCCGCCAGTCTGATCGGTGTGGTAGCAACCTCTTCCGGATCGGCTGCGGTTTACCTAAAGAAAGGCCTGCCAAGCATCCGGGTCGGTATGTTCCTGGAGATTTCGACCTGCATCGGGGCAGCGGTGGGGGCATTCATGGCAGCTTATCTGGCTGACTGGCTGCTGTGCCTGATCTTTGCCGGGGTCATGATCTATAACGGCTACATCATGGCCTTTTCTCCGACCGGCCGGTCGGCGCCGCAGGGCGGTAAAGACAGCGGACGGTTCACCTGGACCGACACAAACGGCACTACCGGCGAACACACCGTCGATCATCTGCACAGCGGTGCGGCCATGTGCACGGGCGCCGGCGCGCTCTCCGCCATGACCGGGGTCGGCGGCGGGACTATCAAGGTCCCGATTATGAATATCTACATGCACATCCCAATCAAGACCGCGGCGGCCACCAGCAATTATATGATCGGACTGACCGCCTTCACCGGCGCTATCGTTTACTTCATCCGGGGGCAGGTGTTACCAGAATATGCCGCCGCCGTAGCAGTGGGGGCCTTCATCGGCGCCACAATCGGCACCGTCATTAACCAGCATGTCAATGCCCGGGCTCAGAAAAGATACTTTTCGGTCATCGCCTTTCTGGTCGCCGCACTGATGCTTCTCCGGGCCGGGGGCATCTTATGACCGCCGGACCGCCCGAGAACCGCCGGGCTGCCGTGGCTCTTCAGTATGCCAGTTACGCCGGCGTTGCTGTAATGGCTGTCGGCCTGGTCCTGATCGCCGCCGGTGTCGGCGAAACGGTTGCTTTGATCGGCATCGGCCTGCTCATCATCGGTCCGGTCCTGGGTCTGGCAGCCGTACTTGTAACGCTGATCCAGGAGAAGGACTGGAAATGGGCCGGGACAGCAGCCGTTCTGGCAGCCGTTCTGGCAGTTACAATGCTTCTCTCGTACTTTTTCTGAACAAATACAGAAAAAAATCGATGGAGAACCTATCGGATGAAAGTAAAGTGGTGCAGAGGGCGGGATTTGGACCCGTGGACCGCTAGGGATTAGGCCCTGAACCTAACGTCGTTGGCCATGCTTGACTACCTCTGCAAGCAAGAGGGGCTTATCAGTTAGTTGTATAAAAACATAAGTGAAGAAGGAGAGTTATGGCCGTTCCCGAAGGAACGGCCAGATGGCTCAGGCCTTCATGATCTTCATCCAGCCGCCGGACTCATAGATAGAGAGTTTTCTCTGTTTGAGAATGGCTTCGAACTCGTCCCAGTCAATGACGGTCAGCCGGTCGTTCTTTCCTTTTGTAAACTGAATCCCGCTGGTTCCCTTGACCTTACCGGGTTTCAGACCTTTGACGCTGGCGATCTTTTTCGCCTTAGCGAGGTCGATTTTGGACATTGCCATTTTTGTTTCCCCCTGTTATGGCACTTGTGTGCCTGCTTTATTATCCATTTCCCGTGTATATAAGGGTTTACTACGAGCCAGACGTGTTTTGACCGTTTTGACCGTTTCAATGCTGGCTCCCTGAACGATTGTCCGGTTGCAGTTGACGCCCGGATAGAACTGATTATATTGTCCTTAGGTGTTAGGTGGCATATGGAAAAGGGGAGCAGGCTGATCCTAACGTCCACACCGGAACAGGAGATGACCCCGGAGAATGCCTTGGCGGTAGGTGCTCACGTCGGCGCCCTGTACCACCGGGTGGCGGTCGGCCGGGATACTGCACCCGACAGCCGGATGATCCAAAGCGCTTTCATCTCCGGCCTGGTCTCGGCCGGCGCCGATGCCGTCGAGGTCGGTATCGCCCCTGCCCCGGCGGTCTGCGTGGCATTCGGTCCGGAATACGACGCAGTCGTCATGATCGGCAGTCCGAACGAGTATGACGCCTTCAGCAGCATCATGCTTTACAATCCCGACGGCTCTAGGTTCGCCGCCGAACGGACAGATCAGATTCTTGAAGTGGCCGGCGCTCCGCTGCCCGATTACCGGGAGGTGGGCCGGGTCCACACCGATCACAGTGCCAATCTGCGCTATCAGGCACAGCTTGTGCTTTCCGGCCTCAAGGCCAATGGCTACATTATCCTGGATTGCGGCTGTGGCAGTTCCTCGCTCTGTGCCCCGGCGGCTTTAGCCGCCGGCGGTGCGGATGTTGCCAGCATCAATGCCCATATTGACGGCCTCAACGCCCCCAGATCCCCTGGGTTGGCCAAGGCCGACCTGTCCGGCATCTCCGATTTTGTGAACGCCAGCGTCGGCAGTATTGGCATCGCCTACAACGGCGATGCCACCCGGCTCGCGGTCATCGACGAAAGCGGCAAAGTCGTCTCTGGGATCCACGTCATGGCGCTGATGCTGCTGTTCCTGCGGCCGAATGTTGCGGTGGTCCCGTTCGACGCGCCGGCCCTGATCGATTACGCCTTCCGGCGGGACATCAACGGCAACGTTGATGACGAGAAAACCGTACTGCAGCGGCGGCTGATCCGGACAAACGGCACTCTGGCCGACATTACCGAAACCATCCGTCATAACCATGCTGACCTGGGCGCCCTGGCCGACGGCACTTTTATTTTTCCGCAGTACAGTCTCTGCCCCGATGCTATCCGCGCCTCGGCAATCATCTCCCAACTGTCCGGCGTACGGAGCATCCGCACCCTGCTGGCCTCGTTCCCGACCTATTACACAGACAGCGAACAGTTCCACTGCACCGATACCCCCGAGGCGTTCGGCAGAAAACTGGTACAGAAACTGTCCGAATACGACATCCAAGAAATTCTGGTTGCCGACGGCTGGCGGGTCAGCATGCCCCACGGCAGTTTCATTGTGGCAACCGATTCCAACAATCCTGGTACCATCACGCTGCAGGGCGAATCCACCGATCAGATCTACCTGGTCACGATGATGGAACAGGCCAAGAGCATCATCCGCGCCTGTCTCTGAATCGATCGCAAAAAATCAGGCCTGCTCGTGATCTTTTTCTATATCCTTCGGCGCTACGGAACGGCCCAACAACTGACTGTCAGACGACGGTTCTAAAGGCGTACCGTCCTCAAGCAAAATCGGCAGGTTGATGGCCTCACCCGAAGAATTGTAAGCCCGCCAGCTGCGACGGTCGTACGGCTGGGCTGTAATGATGTGAACCCCTCCCATCTGACTGAAACCGGTCAGGTCGGCGTTGGAGGCCTCGGCCGAATAACCGGGGTGAGAGTGGGCCGAACCGCTGCGCGCGAAATCGACTGGATCCATCCAGTCCTGCAGCACGCTGTGGGCCTCGCCGAAGATAGTGCCGGGCAACATTACCATTTCATCAATGATACCATCATGCTGCCGGTGAAGGCAGATGAATTCGTCCGGGTAAGTTGATTTGGCAGACTCGTTAAGTCCGTCGATAAAATCTATGCTAACTCCACGTATGCGCACTACCACAGTCATTCACTCGTATGTAAACACAGCATATATCGATCTGCTCTATAATAACTTTAATATAAAAACAGGCCTGCTGGCGGGAACCGGACGGTAACCGCCGGTCCCGCTCCAGCCGGCTCAGATCGCATTTACGAGTTTTTCCCGCACCCGCGAGTAAAAATCCTGGTTGAAACTGATGAACCGGACCTTCTCCTTCGAGATGGTGATGTCGACCTTCGTCCCGCCCGCCAGCGGGTGCTCGCACTGCCCGTCGATGACCAACAGGCAGCCTTTGTCGAGGACGCATTCGACCGTGACTTTGGAGGTCGACGGCACAACGAACGGCCGCGAGGTGAACTTGTAGGCCGCCATCGGCACGATGACGAACGCTTTCACATGCGAGTCGATGATTGGCGCGCCGAGACTCATGGCATAGCAGGTCGAACCGGTGGGAGTGGAAACGATGATGCCATCGGCCCGGACCTCGGTGGCCAGATTGCCGTCCACATAGACTTTGAACTGCCGGATCTTGGCCACGGAATCGGTGTGGATGACCGCTTCGTTCACGGCCGGTTCGACATAGTTGCCGTCGTAGAACGAATCTATCTTGAACCGTTCATCGATGGTGTAGTCGCCGCGGACCAACCGGGCGATGCCGGCCTCAATCTGATCGGCATTGATCTCGGCTAGGAAGCCGACGCCGCCAGCGTTTATGCCGATGATCGGGATCTGCGTCTTAAGTGCGGTGCGGAGGATAGTGCCGTCGCCGCCGATGGTGATGACGATGTCCGCCTTAAGCAGTTCGACGGACTCTCCGGGCTGCCCCAACAACCGGCCGGCCGATTCGTCGAAGACCACCTGCTGGCCTTTCAGCGCCTTCATGACCCGCTCGGCGTACTCTTTTGCATGGGGAATGCTGGGGTTCACCACCAGCGCAAAGACCGGCGCATGGCCGATAGCAGTGCTGCGGGTCACGAACGCGAAGAGTGCTGGGTCCCCGCAGGCCAGGAAACTGGACCGCGTCTCGAGATCGAACGGCATGTCCAGCGGGTCGCCCCTGAGGTCAAAGACCTTACCGCCGGCCTCTATCAGGAGCAGATAGCTGGCTGCGATGTCGACCACGCGGATGCCGCGGACGTAGCGTTCGGAACTCATGTAGAACCCGTCGGCCTGTCCTTCTGCCACCAACGCCATTTCAAGAGAAGCACAGCCGTACGCGCGGGAGGATTTGACCCGTTTCGCCAGGGCAAAAGCCTCCGGCGCGGCCCCGTTGCCTAGATAGATCATCATGAACAGGGCATCAAGGTTCAGCGGACGGACGTGCATCCGCTGACCGTCTTTGAACGCGCCCTTTCCCTTCTCGGCCCACATGGTCTCTCCTGTGGCCAGGTTCCGTAGGTAGGCAGTATGGATGTCGGAGAGATGCTTGCGCCCTACGGCCATGGAGACCGTGTACATGGGCACACCAGCGATAGCGTTGGAAGTACCGTCGATCGGATCCAGCACCAGGGTTTCCTCAGCCCCGTTGTCGACGTAGCCGATCTCCTCGCTCAGCACATTCAACGGCACGTGGTGGCGGGCGATATAATCGAGGACGGTGTTCTCGGCGATTTTGTCGATCAACGAGGTGGGCGTGCCGTCCGCTCCCATTTCCACGTCCTTTCCGCGCTCCTCAAGGGTCGGAATCTTGCCGATGGCCTCCTTGACGACGTCCGCAATCGCCGCCAGAGTTTCCAACAGTTCGCTCATGTCTATTGCTTAGTTGTCCCTACCGTAATAAAGCATTGCCCGGCTGGTTTTGCTCGGCCGAAAAACGGATGGGACATACACTTTATCAATGACAATACCTTAAGAGCGGTTAATGGAGCCGCTGTCATTCTCCGACGGGAACATCTTCGCTGAAGCGAAGCACCTATACACGGTATCAGCGGCGCCCGGGACACGGGTCTACGGTGAACGGACCCCCACCGTGGGCGGGGTGGAGTACCGGGAATGGAACCCGCAACGGAGCAAACTCGCCGCCTACATCGCCAAAGGCGGTCGGTGTCTCCCGCTTCGGAAAGGCTTCAACGTCCTGTACCTTGGCGCTTCCAGCGGCACAACGGCCTCCCACGTCTCCGACCTGGTGAATCCGGGCAGGGTTTACTGCGTCGAGTTCGCCCCGAGGATGTTCCGGGACCTGATCGCCAACTGCACCCCGCGCCCCAACATGATGCCCATTCTGGCTGACGCCACCCAGCCGCAACAGTACCAGTTCGTTGTCGGCAACGCCGACGTGGTCTATGAGGACGTAGCCCAGAAAGGACAGGCCGACATCCTCGCTGACAACATGGAGGTCTTCGGTGCTCAGTACGGCATGGTCGCGGTCAAGGCTCGGTCTGAGGACGTGACGGCCGCCCCGGCCACCGTCTTTCGGAAAACCGAGGCCCGCCTGCAGGAACGGGGCCTGAAAATCCTCGACGTTCGGAGCCTCGAACCGTTCGAGGTCTCCCACGAGATGATAGTTACGGAGACCCGTTCATGAGCTCTTTTATCTACCGGAATGACGGCCCCGACACCAACCAAACCGTGTATACGGTCGCGTTCCACAATGGCTACTGGCTCATGGTATGGAACCCCCACCGCAAAGGCTGGGAAATGCCAGGCGGCCATGTCAAGGAAGGTGAGTCCCGGCTGCTGGCGGCCAAACGGGAGTTCCGGGAGGAATCGGGGTTCGATGTGGACATCCGGGATGTACACGACCTCGGCTACTGCTACGTCTTCGCCGGCTTCCTCGGTGACCAGGTCACCGGCGTCTACGAAATGTTGCCGAAACTGTTCGACGAGATTCCCGAACATCTTTCCTTCACCCGCAAAGAGTATGAATAGGTCGTTCCCTGGGCCCGGGACGCACTTTTCGGCACTCCGCTCAACTGACCGAGGGCTGATAATTGTTATATAAGCGCTCGGCGTCCGTAACCACAGTGTCTGTCCGTGGCTGCCGGTCGCCCGAAGTTCTGATATCGGACCGCCCCGACAGTTGTCCCACCCGTTCGGTGCGGGACGGAAACGGACCTGACCTTTCAGGAGCGTGTGATGAATGAAATTCGCGAAGTATATGAAGGTCGAGAAGCTCGATGCCACCGAAGTCCAGGGGCTGACCGACGGCAAATGCTACATCTTCCCCAAACTGGATGGCGTCCAGGTGAGCTGCTGGCTCAATGACGACGACCAGTTCCGGGCGGGCGACAAGGACGGCCAAACTTGCGGCCCGTTCGACGCATACGCCCAGGAAAAGAAAGACATCGGCTATTTCCTGGAGGACTATCCGTACCTCCGCCTTTACGGCGAGTACATAGGCAAGAGCGGGGCTTACGCCCAGAGTGCCTGGAACAAATGGTACGTGTTCGAGGTCTGTTCCGAACGCAAGAGCATCGCCTATTCCACCAAGGACGAGAACGGCATCTCCGTCGCCATTATGGACGACGGCCACTACTGCCTGCCTTACGACGTGTACGCGCCGTTGCTGAAGAAGTACAACATTGAGTGCGTTCCACCGCTGAAGATTGCCGATAAGCCGATCGCCGCCGAGATCCAGGAGTTTGCCGACAAAGAGAACAAATGGAACACCGCCGGCGAATGCGGCGAGGGCGTCATAGTGAAAAATTACGATTTCAAAAACACCGCCGAAGGTACTGCAGTCTGGGGCAAGGCACTGCGCACCGGCTATCAGAAGTCCGCGGCCGCCGAGGAAGGCACCGCACCGATCGAAATCACCATGGCGACCGAAATCGTCACTCCGAAATTCGTCCAGGACGTCATCGCCAGCCTAACCAACCCGAACCCAGGCATTATCATCAACACCGTCTGGAAGAAGATCGAGACCGAGGCTCTGCCGGCCGCGAAAGCTAAGCACGGCAACCCCGGGATCGACATGAAGATGTTCCGCAAAGACTGCGAGAACCGTATCCGGACGGCCGCACCGGAACACTTTCACGTGAAAAAGGTTTAAGCCAAAGACGGCAGGGGCCGGGTCTGTCCGGATAAAAGTGCATCCCGGCAACTGGCCCCAACTGCATGTCCTTTGTGCAACCCTTTTAATATTGCTTCCCAATAGGGAGCGTTAGCCTCGCCGCCAAAAAGATCAAGAGGATCATTATGGCAAGAATGCATACAAGAAGAAAGGGACAGGCGTGCTCTAAACGCCCCATGATCTCCGAGAACCCGACCTGGGTACCTCTCAGTGCCACCGATATTGAGGACCTGGTCGCAAAGTTCTCGAATGACGGAGTTACTCCTGCAATGATTGGGATGATGCTCCGGGACCAGTACGCTGTGCCCAACGTCAAGCTCGCGACCGGAAAGACCGTGACCGAAATCCTGGCCGAGAAGAACCTGAAACCGGCTCTCCCCGAGGACCTCACTGCGCTCATGGTTCGTGCGATCAACCTCCAGGCCCACCTGAAGGAAAATCCGAACGACACGGCCAACAGCCGCGGCCTCAACATGATTGAAGCAAAGATTCGGAGACTCGAGCGGTACTACAAGGGTAACGGCATCCTGCCGGTCACTTGGAAGTATTCTCTCGCTGACGCAGAATTGATGCTCAAGTGAGTATTATGGACGATTCCGTCCTGCCACCTAAACTACTTTCTGCTTTATCAAAAGCCGCGGACCTGGTCCGCGGCCACCAGTATATTCAGCTTTTCTCTCATTACGATACGGACGGCATCACGGCTGCCGCCATCGCCGCCAAGGCCCTGTACCGGGCCGGTAAAGAGTTCCGGGTTACCATCATGCAGACCCTGGACGATGCCAATATGGCTGTCATCGCCGGCACCAAGGCCGAATGCATCCTCATTACCGACCTGGGCGCTTCTTTCATCAAACAATTGGACTCTCTGCCCTGCGACGTAATCGTCCTCGACCACCACACACTCGGCGACCTGCCGGAACGTCTATGCTACGCCAACCCGCACCTGTACGGGATCGACGGCATGTCCTCCGGCTGCGGCGCGACCATGGCCTTCCTGTTCGCAATCACTCTCGATGAACGGAATTGGGACCTGGCCCCGGTCGCCATGGCCGGCGTTGCCGGCGACCGCCAGCACCTGCACGGCGTCAGCGGTCTCAACACGTTCCTGCTTAACGGCGCCGTGAAACGCAAGCACGTCGTGACTATGCCTGGCTCGCTGATCCCCGTCGGAAACCTGTCGTCGGAGCTTTTCATGAGCGCCGACCCGTACATCCGCGGCGTCAGCGGCAGTCCCGCGGGCACCGAGAAGTTCCTCGCCGAAGCCGATATACCGGCTGGTAAGGATTACCGGGACCTGACCGACGACGAACGGGAACGCCTGTCTTCGCTGATAGCGGTCAAACTAACCACCCAGGGTACCAGTCGCGCCAAGATGGAAGAGGCTGCCCGCGCCCGTTACTATCTCCCCGCGTGGAATACGGACGCCGAGACACTGGCCTCCCAGTTGAACGCCTGCGGCCGGCTCGGGCTTGCCGGGATCGGCGTCGCCGCCGGCATGGGCGACCCGCGCTGCCTGGATCGGGCCCGGGAACTGGACGCCCAGTCCAAGAAGGACACCATGGAAGGCGTGCTGGCGGTCGATTCCGACCGCCTTAACCAACTGGACCACATCCAGTGGTTCGACAGTTCCGCCTCCGGATTCACCGGCATGGTCGCCGGGGTCGTCATGAACTACATCGGCGACCCGCAGAAGCCGACTGTCGGTATAAACACGTCCGATCCGATCGCCAAGGTCTCGTCCCGTGGCACCGACGCTCAGCTTGCGGCCGGCATCGATCTTGCCGACGCGCTGAAACGGTCCTGCGCCGCCGTCGGCGGCTTGGGCGGCGGCCACCGGATCGCCAGCGGCGGTTCGTTCCCGTCGCCGCGCCGGGAAGAGTTCCTAGCTAAACTCAACGGCATCGTTGGCGAGCAGCTGGCAGCCCATCAGAAGAACTAAAAAAGAGTTCAGTCACGCCAGGTGACCGGCACTTCGTCAGTCCGGAACCGCTGGCGCACTTCGGTATCGGAAATGGCCATCCGTACACCCGAATTATACATAAGATTACCAAGCCAGGCGATCATCGCCCCATTGTCCATACAATAATGGCGGTCCGGAACGAACATCTTTCCGCCCCGTTCTTTGGCCATCTCCGCCACCATCTCCCGCAACCTGGTGTTCTGCGCCACACCGCCGCCGAGCAGCACCTCGCTCTTGCCGACGTGCGCCATGGCCCGCTCGGTAACCTCGGTGAGCATCGCGAACGCGATCTCCTGCACCGAATAGGCTATGTCCTCGATCCGGGCGCCTTTTTCTTTGAACATCATCGCCGCGGTCAGGATGCCGGAGAACGCAACGTCCATTCCTTTGACAGAGTACGGCAGTTCCAGCAGTTTGTCCCCGCCTTTCGCGAGCTTCTCAATAGTCGGACCGGCATAGAAGCCGAGCCCCAGGTCCCGTCCGAGCTTGTCGAGCATGTTTCCGATGCCTACGTCGTGCGTCTCGCCGAAAATCCGGTAGCGTTCGTCCGCATAGGCGATAATCTGCGTGTTTCCGCCCGAAGCGTAGAGAAGCACCGGGTCCGTACAACCGGTGGTGGCGTTGCCGATCTCAATGTGCGCAATGCAGTGGTTCACGCCCATGATCGGAATGTCCAGCGCTCCGGCCAGCGCCCGGGCGGCCGTACCGGCCACCCGCAGACAGGGACCCAGACCGGGACCCATGGAGAAAGAGACCAGGTCCACGTCGTGCAGGCTGATACCGGCCTGTGCCACAGCCTTCTGGATGTCGGCCGCGACTACGTCGGCATGATGATTGGCCGCTTCACGGGGATGCAGTCCGCCCTGCGGCGGCCGATACATGTCGATCACGTTGGCAAGGACCTTCCTTTCCGAATCGACAATGCCCACTCCGAGCGTGTGTGCGGTGCCTTCGATACCGAGCGTGATCATGATAAATGGGAATGGGAAGAACTCCCGTAAAAAGGGTTGCCTGGACCCGGCCCAGAGTTTTCTGGCTCCCAACAGAAAGTATAATAAGCATGATTTATTACAGAGGCTCACTGGGCTCGTGGTCTAGGGGTTATGACGTCACATTGACATTGTGAAGGTCGCCAGTTCAAATCTGGCCGGGCCCACCATCCTTCTCGTCTTTGTGTCTTTTGTTCCCGTTCTCTGATATTCCGTTGCCGTTCAGGTTCTGCCCGTGTTTTCTGTCAGAGTTCATGTTCAATCTGCCAGATCAGGTCGGCGACCTTACTGCCCCGGTCGGTCAGGCTTATGACCTTGCGGCGGGGACCGGTCGTTTCGATCCGTTCGGTGATCAGATTGGCGTCGGCCAGTTCCCGCAGCCGCCGGGCGACCGATTCGAAGTTAGTCGAGATCAGGTTGGCCAGGGCGACCTTGGACCGAGGACCCGAACGGAGAGCCATCAGAATGCCCATAGCGTGCGGCCGTTCCAATACTGCAGAGCGGAAATGGCGGGGATGCGGCCTGCCATCCGCACCTAAATCATCGAGCGTCAGCTCCATGTGTGACCGACCGGCGGCGATTTGTATTAAACGATACCGAAAATTGCGGATTTCACCTGGCGCAACCCGAAAATCTACCCTGCCGGTTCACGGCATCAGAACCAAGTTCTCGCTACGGACCGCGTCTTTGTGAACCATCTTCCCGCCCAGCGCCTGCTTGGCCGCTTCCGAGCGCATGCCGGCAATCCGCTGAATTTCGTCAGCAGTGTAATCAGGCACGCCTTTGGCGACAAGTTCGCCTCCGCAGCGGATATCGACCACATCGCCTGCGCGGAAATCGCCGGTCACACCGACGATCCCCACCGGCAGCAGCGAACGATGCTCGGTCAGCGCCTGGCCAGCCCCGACGTCCACCGTGATTGTCCCCTTGGCCGCGGCAGCCTTCATCCACCGGCGTTTTTTCGGTACATGGGCCGCTTCGCCCGCGAACACCGTGCCGATCTCTTCGCCCGCAACGGCACGTTCGATGACCTGCGGCTCAGCGCTGGAGGCAATGATCATCCGGCATCCCGCGTCCCGGCAGATCTGGGCCGCGCGGATCTTTGTTTTCATGCCGCCAATCCCGAGTTTGGTAGTCGGGTCGCCGGCCATGCCGATCACGTCGTCACCGATGTCCGTAACCGTTGGTACCAAATGCGCATCAGGATAGAGCATCGGGTTGCGGTCGTACAGGCCGGCCACATCCGAGAGAATGATCAGCAGGTCAGCGTCAAGACGGCTGGCGATGACCGCCGACAGGGTATCGTTGTCGCCGAATGCCGCACCGATTTCTTTGACGCAGATGGCATCGTTCTCGTTGAAGACCGGTACCGCGGCATGAGCTAGCAATGAACTGAGCGTGTTGTTGAGGTTCAGAACAGTTTCCCGGTCGGCGTAGTCGTCCATGGTTATGAGGATCTGCGCTACCGTGAGACCGTACTTCTGGAAACTGCCGTTCCAATACTGCATCAGGATGCCTTGACCGACGGAGGCGGCCGCCTGCCGCAGCGGAATCTCCCGCGGTTTTTCTTTCAGACCGAGCGCCTGCACGCCGATACCGATGGCCCCGGACGAAACAAGAATGACCTCTTTTCCGCTTTTCTGCAGTTCACTTACCTGGGCAGCGATGCCGTCCAAAAACGATTCCGAAGGCATCCTGCCGCCGGCCGTGATGGACGAGGTGCCCACCTTCACCACGATCCGTTCCGGGTCTCTCAGCAGCGCCTTGCGGTCAGTCATTCACATCACGTACCTGTCGTTAGAAGGCTGATGTTTGAAAGGTTTTGCATGAGGCCCAGCATAGTCCCTCACGACCTGCCCGTGCCCTACGAGGACATATTTGTAAATCATGAGACCTTCCATACCCATCGGTCCCCGGGCGTGGATGCGCCCGGTCGCAATTCCTACCTCGGCACCCTTACCGAAGCGGTATCCGTCGGCAAAGCGGGTAGAAGCATTGATGAGCACGTCGGCCGAATCGACCCGCCGCGCGAAATTGCGCTGCCGAGACTCGTCGGCCGTAATGATTGCGTCGGTGTGGTGGGAACCATGGCTGTTGATGAAATCGATAGCCGCGTCCACACCGTCCACGATACCGATACGGATGATCAGGTCGTCGTATTCCTTCGTCCATTCGTCGGAAGCGGCGTCCTTGACCGGCAGGCCGGCTAGGAACGGCTTGGCTTCCGGACTGACCCGCATCTCCACGCCTTTCTCCGCGAACAGTGCACCCATCCGAGGCAGAAAGACAGGTGCAATCTCCCGATCGACCAGCAGGCACTCGGCGGCATTGCAGACCGCCGGGTACTGGGTCTTCGCGTCGAGCACAATGTTCAGCGCCAGATCCATGTCCGCTGCGCCGTCTACGTATACGTGGCAGACGCCGGCCGCATGGCCCAGTACCGGGATCCTGGTATGCTCATGGATATAGCGGACGAACTGGTACGAACCCCGAGGAATGAGCAGGTCGATGTACTCGTCAAGACTGAGAATCTTGTTGATGTCATCACGGGTCTCCATTAGCACAAAAGCTGCCGCTGGCACACCGGCGCCTGCGGCCGCGTCGCGCAGAATGGTAAACAGTGCCCGGTTGGAACAGGCGGCCTCGGAACCGCCCTTGAAGGCCACGCTGTTGCCGCTTTTGAGACAGAGCGACATGATCTGCGGCACAACATCGGGCCGGGATTCGAAAATCACCCCGATCATGCCGATGGGGCAGCGGACCTGATAGAGCATTAGCCCAGTATCCAGTTCCATTGCGGAAATGGTCTGTCCGACCGGGTCAGGAATACGCAGCAGGTCCTGCAGTCCCGCAACCATGTCGTCGATCTTACCGTCGCTGATCTTCAGCCGTTTGATCATTTCCGCCGGCAGTTTGCCCTCGGCCGCCGCAACGTCCACGGCGTTCGCTGCAAGGATCTCGGTACGTTGCGCGTCGAGCGCCGCCGCCATCGCCGTGAGCGCTGCATCTTTGACCGCGGTGTTGAGCGCCGCCATCTGCAAGGCCGCCTGTTTCGCCGCCCAGACCTCGGAGACCGTATCTGCCATGGTCGCGTTAATGTGGTCTATGATTAAAGTTGTTCGACCGCCGCCGGGAAAAGTCACTGTTTTTATAGAGGCAGTCTGTTGGGGACTCCGGGCCGAGGTAGCCAAGCCCGGTATGGCGGTGGTCTCGAAAACCACTGGTCCTAGACCTCGGGAGTTCGAATCTCTCCCTCGGCGCCACTGTTCTCCACAACGGTTTCAGATTTTATACTTGTAAGTTTTCTGAACATCTGCATTCTTTCGCTCATTCTGGGTAAGAGCCGAGACCGTTACGCGGTCGTCCTCTGTATTTACATTCTTGCCAAGGTTCGCACCTGAATTATTAAGATAATGTTGATTCGGAAATCTATGCCGCGGTCGATTATGACAGCGGCAAAGTTACCATTCTGACCTGGAATGGAATTGAAGTCAGCGGCACTGCTCTCACAGTTCAGGTTATTTTAACCCCAGAACTGACGGCGATTGTCTACAGTACCGATGATACAGACAGGACAACTGTTGAACTTGCCATTGGCAAAATTGTCAACCGGCTGATTTCCTTTCTAAACTGTACCAGAATATCAATCGAAGTTACAAAACAAAAAACCTGAACCAAACAACAGGCCCCGGTCCACTATACCCCTGTAGCCATTTGCTGGTACGGCGGCCGCACCACACATCTAATAAACCTTTACCAGGATTGACATCTATGATAAATCGTACTGTCGCAGCAGCTGTTATTGCGGCCATTCTGGTCCTCTGCGGCGGAGCGATCGCTTTCATTATCCTCGATCCGCTGCACCCCGAGGCCACCGTCACCGGCCTGGCCGACGGTCCCGGCCACGTAGCCGGTAGCGGCAGTTACGACACCGGCCTCACTGTGACCATCACCGCAGTCCCGGACGACGGTGCAGCCTTCGTCTCCTGGGAGGACGGCTACCTCGGTGCTTCCCGCAAAGTGACGGTTGCGACTGATGTGTACTTTACCGCGGTTTTCACAGACCTTAACGTGGTCACGACAGAGTGCAACAGCGACTACGGTGCAGTCATCGGCGGTAACTCCGTCCGTCCGGGTGAATCGGTCACTCTCACTGCCGAAGCGGTCTACGGCCACGTGTTCACAGGGTGGTACGTAGACGGCACCCTGATATCTACCGACAACCCCTGCACGTACACGCCGACAGCTGACATCACAGTAACCGCCGATTTCGAGATCGAACAGTTCGCAGTTACCGTCATCCGGAACTTTTCGGGCGGCGGGACCGTTGACGGCGGCGGCAACTACGGTTACCTGACCGAAGCCACGGTCACGGCGACCGCCAACGAAGGCTATACTTTCATCGGCTGGTATGTAGACGACACTGCGGTCACGACCGATTTCGACTACACCTTCACAGTCACAGAGGCCGTGAAACTGCGGGCCACGTACACCGTGCCGTACACCGGGAGCATCGCGACGTACGTCTTCATCCCGAACAGTTCCTGGACACAGGCCGAGATCGACGCCAGTGCCACCGTCGGCGAGTTAGGGGTCTCAACGGTCACCTGGTCGGTTATCGACATCATCGGCGGGACCACTGTGTTCTCAAGCCATGGGAACACTTTCTCCCACATCCTGACCGACCCGATCTACGGCACCCTGACTCTGACCGTGAAATACGACGACGGAACTGTTGTCAAGGACTCGCGGGAACTGACCGTTTACGGCAGCGTTTCGCATTCCGTAACGTTCTGGACCGAGTCCAACGGCGCCTCCTCCGGCACGAATAACCTGAAGTGCACTGTCTCTTACACCATCGACTTCGCTTCGTATCTGGAAGCTTATAAAAACAACAACATAACCGACGACTACGATTCCACGGCGGCCGCAATCGCCGATTCGACGAACGACCCGGCCGTGATGAACGTCCTCGATCAGCTGCAGTCGTTCAAGACCAGCAGAGATCTCACCGACAGTAAATATGCTCTGCTGATCCTGCGGTTCTCCCAGTACTTCCCGTATTTCGTCGACAGCAGTTCGATCTACCATACGGGCAACGACTATTGGGACTACCCGGTCCAGTATCTTTACGAGGCCCAGGGCGACTGCGAAGATTCCTCGATTCTCTGCACTACACTCTGGAGGGCAGCCGGGTTTAACGCCGCCGTACTGTTCTGCGGGGTTGGTTCCAGCGTCAGCTATCTGAGCGGCCATGCCATGGCCGCCCTCGGCGACACCTTCAACGGTCACAGCCTCGGCCTTACGGGAACCACGTACAGCAACCTCGGCGGCACCTACTATGTGGCCGAGACCACCGGCACCGAATCAGCGACCACAACCAAAGGCACTGATGTAATCGGCTACAGTCCTTGGGGTTACCTGTCAGTCTACGCACTGGTCTCCGTCTGAGATGTCCGCGGACCGGACACGTGTGAGAACTCCGGCAAACTGACGGCCCCGACTCGGAATTATCGATACCCCATCACCGGACCCTTCCGGAGTTTCGCTGTCAAATTGTATTAAATGCAAATCCGATATCTGTCGTCTATGCAACGCAAGACGAGCAGAAAACTCGGGGTCATTTCTGTGACCGCATTCTGCGCCCTGATCTTTATCGGCGGCGGCGCAGCTTACGGAACCGTCGCTGGGATGACCGGTGCAGTGGTCGGGACCCTGATCGGTCTGCTGCTGACCGCCGGGATCGTGTACTTCGCTCATCAGCGCTGGCAGGAGATCGAGGAAGGTCTAGACGATGCTACTGACGACTACTGAAAGAATCCCGGGCCACGAATACGAACTACTGAACCTGGTCCAGGGCAACATGATCCAGACCAAGAACCTGGGCAAGGACATCGGTCAGGCCTTCAAGTCCATGGTCGGGGGCGAACTGAAAGCCTATGTCGAAATGGTCAACCAGTCCCGGGCCATTGCCACCAAACGGATGGTCGAAGAGGCCGAGAGACTGGGGGCCGACGCCATTGTGATGGTACGTTTCGCCTCCTCGACGGTCTCGGCGGGCGCAGCTGAAATCCTTGTCTTCGGCACTGCGGTAAAATACACTTCCTGAACAGCCCGGAAGGCCGGAAACGGCCTTCCGAATTCTATTTTGAGTTTAATGCTTGGACGCAGGACCGGGCTGGACCCGGTTCATCGCGTTAATAGCATCGGACAGCATCTTGGGCGAGATACCGATCTGCCGCAATTCGCCCCGAACCCGAGTGGCCTGGCCCTTGTCGATCCGGTTCAGCAGCGACAGGTAGTTGTGGGCGACCATCACAAAGGTGGAGTCCGGCCGACCGCCCTCAATGAGCTGAGCATACATCAGATCGTAGGCCCGGCCCAGGTCGGCGGCAGTGGTACCAGCATCCTCGGGGCAGGTCCAGGAACGGTACAGATAGGCCACTGCCAGCAGGCGGTCGTAAGAACCGTCTGTCTGCGGGACACTCAGAATGCGGATAACGGTGGTCATGTCGTCCCGAAAGAAAGACGGCAGCCGGGGCGCGGTCATCTGTAGATATTTGGCCCGGCTCATGAGCGCGTCCGCATAGGCGGCCGGATAGTCTGGGTACTTGCCGGCGGTCATAATCGCCTGGTTGAGCGTCTTCGTGGCGTCCTTCATCCGGCCCAATCCGAGGTAGGCCTCCGCCAGGCTGCGGTTGCAGTCGACGTAGTCCCGCAACCGCTGAACCGTGATCTCCGCAGTCCCCAGCAGTTTCAGCCTTTCAGCGACCGCTTTCTGCAGCTGGGAGAGCGAGCCTTCCCGGTCCCCGTTGTCCGCCAGCACGATGCCGTAGGTGTTATAAGCCACTGCCAGCAGGTACGGATCCTCGGCCGGACGGCCAGCGGCACATATCTTTTCGGCCTTGGCCACCGCTTTCTCCATCATCGGTACGGCTTCGGCGCGTTTACCGGCCAAGGCCGTTAGGAACGCCCGACTGACCGAGAAAGCCACCGCCGCGGCGGTATCGAGCCCGGCCGCCAGCGGAGCGGTGTCGTCGTAAACCTTCAGCGCTCCGACGGCGTCGCCGCGGGCGAGTTTAAAGGTGGCTGTGTTGCCGGCCTGCTTCAGGCACCGGTCCCGGGCCGTCGGGGTCCAGTCCGCGGCCGCCAATTTCCGATAGCTCTCGGTGATCTCAGCCGACAGTTTCTCGGCGGCTGCCGAACGGCCGGTAGAATCGTATACCGCGGTGATAAGCGCTTTGGCATCGAGAATGTCGAGCTCGCGCTCCTCCTCCGATTTGTAGGTCTTGCTCTGCTGCGCCTCTGCGATACGACGTTTGGCCTCCCGGACGTCCGTACTCGGTTCGTAAGCCGCACCGGTCTCCAATACAGTGGCGCCGGTGTCCCCGTCGGCCGCGATGCGAGTCCGCACGGTGAATTTCCCGCAGTCAGGACAGGCGATGATTACATCCACCGGCACCTGCTCGTTTGGGTCCTGGTTCGGGACCGGCCGAATGGCCGACATCTTCCCGCAGTCAGGACAGGGCGCTTTCTGACGGGCAAACTCCTGCAACAACTGTTCGGTGTCCGTCCCGAAGGCTTCCTGCAGACCTTCTTTCTCTGTCATACTCGCGCGTATGCGCGCGAGGAATATTATGGTTGGTTCCGGCCAAAGCCGAACCGGCAGCGCTTACTTTAAAAGCCCGACGCTTTATAGGAAGCGTCATGTCAGAACCGGACCAGTATCAGAACCCCCGGGGCGACGAGGGCCGCAAGGTAATGGACCTCATGAACACGCAGCACAAGGATGTCACCACCTGGGCCCTAGCCCAGTTGCCGCAGATGAAATCCAAACGGATCCTCGACCTCGGCTGCGGCGGCGGGGCGCTCTTGCGGATTCTGGCAACCGAACATCCCGGCGCCTTTGTCGACGGAGTCGATATCTCGGCGGACGCCGTCGCGTACAGCCAGAAACGGAACTCCGCTTTCATTGAATGGGGTCGGATGGCCGTCACCAAAGGCAGCGCCGCGTCCCTGCCCTTCCCCGACGGGACCTTCGACCTCATCACAGCGGTCGAGACCTACTTTTTCTGGCCGGACCTAGGCAACACCTTCAAGGCCGTGGCTGCCAAACTGAAGTCCAAAGGCGTATTGTTGGTGGTTTCGGAGATGTACCCAGACGACGAGCACAAAGCTCACATCGAAGAGATGTGTGCCACGTATCACATGCAGATCCGGGAGAACAGTGAGGTCCAGAGTCTGCTTGAGGCCGCCGGACTCAAGACACAGACCGTGACAAAAGCCGATCAGAACTGGGTGGCCTTCATCGCAGTGAAGGGCCGAAGTCCAGTTTGAAAAAGGAATATTTCGGCCGCTTCTCGGTCTTACTGCCGAACTCGATGGCCTCGGTCGGACAGTTTCCGTAACAGCTCATACAGTGGTTACAGTGCCCCTGCCATACCGGGCGGCCGTCCTGCATGACAATGTCGTGCATGACGCATTGCTCTGAGCATTGACCGCAACCAGTGCATCTGTCGGTGACCCGGAACGGCCGGTCACTGTTCATGTGGTTTTTGAAATAACCGTTCAGATGGTGACTCTTGAAGGTCTCCTTCGCCATCTCCGGGTCGGTATCCAGAGGCTGGCCGGCCAGGATTGTTTTGGAGATCTCCCTCAGTACCGGCACAGCCGCCTGTACGGTCTGCCGGTCCTCTTCCACGGTTGCAAGCTCGAACCGCGCCGCGTAGTTCTGCGGCATCCGGACCGCACCCAGCCCCATGAACAGCAGGGCCTTGGTCTCGCACAGTTCGCGCAGGTATTTTTCCGAGTCACCGACATCGCCGGAAGCGGTCATGATGAAATATGCGTGCGAACTGCCACGGAATTTGATCCGCTTGATCAGCTCTACCACGCACTCCGGAGGCCGCCAGGCATATGTGGGAAACACGAAGACGAAGGGCAGAGCAGAGCTCAGTTCCGGCTTGCCGCCCTCCCGGATTAGATCGTTCATCGAGACCGCACGCTCGCCGGTCCCGACCGCAATTTGCTCCGCCGCGAACCTGCTGTTTCCCGTGCCGCTGTACCACAGAATCAACCGCCTGCACCTCTTTTCACCAACTGTAAAGCAAAGGTGCGTAAATAGGCGCGGACATTTTCGGTAGTAATGAGCAACCTGGAAAAAAAGACATCCGGCGGCGGTCTCCGCCAGAGACGCTTCGATCGGCAGCAGGTGCGGCTGGTCGGCTGGGGTCTGATCATCGGCCTGATTGCCGGCACGCTCGTCTCACTTTATCGCTATGCAATCTCCACAGGAATCGGTTTCGCCCGCTCAATGTATACCGCCATTGCTGACCGGCCGCTGTTGCTCGTTCCCTGGGCCGTGAGCGCGGCCGGAATCGGTCTGATCCTCTGGCATATCACCAAATGGGAACCGACCTCTTCCGGGAGCGGCATTCCGCAAGTCAAAGGCACGGTGCTGATGGGCCTGCGTATGCGTTGGGCCAACGTCCTGGTCGCCCGGTTCGCCGGCGGTATCCTCGGCAGCCTCTTCGGCCTGTCGCTGGGCCGGGAGGGGCCGTCGGTCCATATCAGCGCCGCGGCCGCCAAGGGCCTGGTCGGCAACCGGACCGAAGATACGACCGAAACCCGGTGCTTCATTACAGGCGGCGCCGCAGCGGGAATCTCTGCCGCTTTCAACGCCCCGCTGTCCGGGATTGTCTTTGCTCTCGAAGAGGTCAGTCACAGCTTTTCCGCTCCGGTGTTGCTCGCCGCCATGGCTTCGGCGTTGGGCGCCGATGTGATTTCTTCTTACGTCTTCGGACTGACCCCGGTACTGGATTTCGTCACAATGCCAAGACTGGACTACACTGGCTATCTTTGGATCGCCCCGCTGGGCGCAACCGTTGGCATCCTGGGCGCGGTCATCAACCGCGTCTTTATCGGGTTCCAGTCGTTCTTCATTCGGTTGCCGGCCTGGGCCGGGCCGGTGCTGGCCATCGTCATTGCCCTGCCGCTGGGCCTGTTTATGCCGGATGTCCTGGGCGGCGGTGAAAACCTCGTCTCCCTGGCCGAGAACGTCAACGCCGGCCTGGGCCTGATGCTGCTCCTGATGGTCGTCAAACTGGTATTCAGCGGCACCAGCTTCGGCAGCGGTGTACCCGGCGGTATCTTCATGCCAATCATGGCCACCGGAGCGCTCGGCGGCGCCGCGATCGGCATTGCCGCCAGCCAATACGACGGCCTGGACAGCACACTAATCCCGCTGTTTGCAGCTCTGGGCATGGCCGGGACCCTGGCTTCTTCGGTACGGGCCCCGGTGACCGCCATCCTGCTGGTAACAGAAATGACCGGCTCGTTCGTACAGCTGCTGCCGGTGGCCGGCTGTGTGCTGGTGGCATTCCTGGTTTCCGGCCTGTTGCGGGCACAGCCAATCTATGACCTGCTGCTAAGCAGCTATCTGGACCGCCACCCCGAGGCCGAGACCGAGAACGGTAAACTGGTTCGCGTCAGCCAAACTTCCGGCTGAGCACTTTTTTTACAAACAGCGAGGTACGTTGCGGTCTGAGATAACGTAAACGAAGGTCAGACTGTTGCAACCACAGGACATCTCCGCAGTGCCGGCAATCACCCAGACCGAGTCTGATAACGATTATCGGACGGCCGCCGAATGTTGATGCATTCTGACGTATCCGACCCGTTTCTGCTACTTGGCAATCTGCAAAGGAAAGGTGATCGCCCAGGCCTACACCGTAATGCTCAACCCGGAACAGCTCAACGCGGTCGCGAACCTGCCGGCCGAGGCCGCTCATGCTACGTCTGCATAAGGTCGTCCGTATCAGCATATATGGGAACCCGGCAATCCGCAACGACAGCAATGGTCAGATTGCCGACACCACACTGACAAAAAAGACCGTGGCCGAGTTCCACACCTGCGACTGCAGGACCGCAGTGCTGATGACCTGAAAACGGACCGATGAATCACCAATATCCTGACGCTGGCGTAACATGTATTCTACATGCATGATGAGTGCGGAGTGCCTGGTTATTGAAGCGCCCAGGTATCCTCAAACCTGCGGAACGCCCTTCTGCTGCTCGGCGGTGCTTTGACCATCGGGACCTGAATCGGTTCAGAAGGCCGAAAGCATCTTACCCATGATCTCGTCGAGCGTGTCTAGTGCCCGGTCGCCTTCAGCGCAGACCGCTTTGAAAGCGACCGTATCGCCGTGCTCAAGCGCATCGGCCCGCTTGTGCACCGTCAGATAAAACCGGTAGGCCTCGACCCCTTTATCCAGAACCTGGGCGACCGCGGGGTCGTCGGTCCGGTTGCGGTCGGCGCAGGCCTTCAGGTCGGTAAAACATTTGTCGCTCATCGTCAGCGAGGCTCTCCGCGAGGGCGTACCTTCGTCGGTGTTCTCGATCCGGGCCACGCTGTTCGCGGCCAATGTTACCAAAGTGGCGGCGGTAATCCGGTTGATGCTCAGCCGGGTAGTCGGAGCTGGCGGGTCCTGCTTGTCGGCGGTCATATTGAGTATGCAATGATCCGCTCCGAGATATAAGTATCACGCCCGGAGCGACGCCTTGGAGAGTACCCGGTCCCGGAACTGCCGCGCTTCCTCAGCCGAATGTGTCAGCAACAGGAAACGGTAGTCGCGCAGCAGATCTTCGTCGACGTACGCCCCGGCCTCCCGGGCCAGGAACAGCCCCGGCATAAAATCCCAAAGCTTGTTGATGAAACGTATATGCAGATCGGTCCGTCCGGCCGCGAAAAAGGCGAAATCGCAGCATGCGGCGCCCAACATCCGAACCCGGGCGACCTCATCCCGCATTGCTCCAAGCTGCTCCAGATACTGCTGCCGCCAGTCGGCCTTCTTGCGGGAGAAATCACCGGCAGATAGGACGCATTCTTTCAGGTCCCGCGATGGCACCGCCGACAGCGGACGGCCGTTCAGCCGGGCGCCCTGTCCTTTGACAGCTGTATACAGTTCACCGAGCACCGGCAGTCCGATGACCGCGACCACGGGCTCTTTGTCGACCATCAGCACAACCTGCGTGCCATAGAGCGGCAGACCCCGCTGGTAGTTGAGCGTTCCGTCGATCGGGTCGATGATCCAGGTACGGGCGGCCGTAAGCGAGTTCTCCTGTCCTTCCTCGGCGATGAAACAGTCTTCCGGAAAACTGGCGGTCAGATACCGTACCATAAGGCCCTGCGCCTGCACATCGGCCGGAGTGACGATGTCATAGGAGCCGACTTCATTCTCTTTGACTTCCACCGGTCCGCGAACGGCCGAAGAATAGACCGCGGCGGCGGCCTGCACCGCTTTCGTGACGACCGCCAGTTCCCGGGAATAACCGTCGTTCATGTACATCGTATGTGTGCCGCCCCATTTACCGTCTCTGATGTTTCAGAGCCGGACGACCTGCCGGCAGACACACTGCGCCCGACCGCCGGCGACCTCTGTATCGGCGGCGTAGTTACCGAAGAACCAGTGCCGGTAGTTGATTGTAGGTTCGAGTCCGTCCAGCCATCTGGAGGCTTCCGAAGGAGACTCCGCCGCGGTCGGATCACAGACCGCCACTTCCGCCCGCCAGCGGACCGGACAGTCGCAACTGAGCACGTAATCAACCTGCCGGTCGCAGGCATTCAGTGCCGTCTCGGCGGCCTCCCAGTCGGCCGGTCCGGGGTCCTGCTCCGGCCACCAGTCCCAATATTTGTCCGACTCGCTCCGGTCGAGCGTCGCGGCGCCGCCGGCAACGAAGAACGTCTTCCCATCCAGCCGGAAAACCTGCCCGCGCATCAGGTGCAGAATGCCGCGGGAGATGACCTGTATCAGCCCGCCGTTCCACCGGAAGGGCGGATAATCGCTCAATGTGTCGTAATCGTCCCGACTTCCGTCGAGATAGAGCACCGAACAGGGCAGTGCCCGGTAACACCGGACGACCGCTTCCCGGTCCACCCGGGGCGCCATCGCCCCGCAGTCGCCGAGAATGATGAGGAAGTCGTCTTTGGTCAGATCTGCCAGCGCTCCGTGCTCCAGCCGGTCCAGACCGTCTGGGCCCCAGGTACCGCCGGTAAGGAGGATCATTCGGCCTCGTTCTTCGGCTTCTTTCCCTTCTTCTTACCCGCCGTGTAGGAGGCGATGACCGTGACCGCCAGGACTGCCAGGATGACGACGAGCGAAGTTACAACTCCCACCTCGATAAAGTCGGAAAAGAGCATCTTGGCACCAATGAAGGCAAGTATGACTCCGAGCCCGTACTTGAGGTAACAGAGCGAAGCTAGCGCGTCCTTGATCACGAAATACATTGACCGCAGACCCATGACCGCGAAGATGTTGGACGAATAGACGATGAAGATGTCTGTGGAGATTGCCAGCGCCGCCGGGATCGAGTCGAACGCGAACATGATGTCCGAGAGTTCGATAACCAACAGACAGGTAAGCAACGGCGTCGCCAGATGCTTGCCGTCGATCTTGACCACGAACCTGCCGCCGTGCAGTTCCGGCGTGGCCCGGACATGCCGTGCCAGTTTTACTGCGAAAGTACTCTTTGGGTCTTTGTTCTCGTCCTTTTTGGCAAAAGCCGTCTTGTAAGCAGTGTAGATCAAGATGACGCCAAAAATGTACATTACGAAGTGGAAATTGTCCAGCAGTTCCGCCCCGGCGAAGATGAACAGTGCCCGAAAGCAAATGGCTCCCAGGATGCCCCAGAACAGGACCCGGTGCTGGTCCTCATCCGGGATGGCAAACATCGAGAATATGATGATGAAAACAAACAGATTGTCAATGGACATCGACATTTCGACGGTATATGCGGCGTAGTAAGCGGCCGCCAGGTCGAAACCGAGCTCATAGGCGATCAGCAGGCCGAACAGGACCGCGACCGTTATGTAAAGGGCAACTAGTCTCAGTGCTTTCTTCATCCCGATGTGCTTCTCACCGCGGTTGAAGAGACCGAGGTCTATAACCATCAGGACCAGAAAGATCCCGATGAAAACGAGCCAGAGGTAGGTTTCGCTGAACATTCAGTTTCTTTATGGCTCTCACGTATTTATAGAGAACATCGTTTTGATAAACTGGCAGTTTGTTTAGATGCCTTTCCAATATGTCATTTCAACTTCATTAATGAATTATTATATTCATTGGTGTACAAAAATTAAAATACCCTGCCCTCTTGGGGTCCTTCAACAGGCGGCACAGATCATCTATTCCGCCGAGAAGGTCCAAATATGACAAATCCCGAAGGACGGTTCGGCATCTACGGCGGTCAATACGTGACCGAAACGCTGATGAACGCGCTGATCGAACTGGAAGCAGCGTATAAAAAATACAAAAACGACCCACAGTTCGTGGCCGAGCTGAACGATCTGTACAAGAACTACGCCGGCCGGCCGTCGCTGCTGTACTACGCCGCGAACATGACCGAAGATCTCGGCGGGGCCAAGATTTACCTGAAAAGGG
>Ga0172378_10000137_pt1 | contig 56660 bp, 50 predicted proteins | sample GrowelOW332metaG_FD_119755 | JGI IMG/M metagenome (GOLD analysis project Ga0172378, IMG submission 119755) | Groundwater microbial communities from an aquifer near a municipal landfill in Southern Ontario, Canada - Pumphouse #3_1 metaG | ecosystem: Environmental > Aquatic > Deep subsurface >...
ATATCTTGTGTTAAAGTATTAGGCATAGTAGGGTCTTCTCCTGTGTAGTCTTTTGTTGTAAATTCACTATATCCCATTTGAGATTATCCTACTATATTTTTTATTATCTTTTGTCTCATCTCATTTGTATCCCTATTAAGCAAAAATTTAACAACAAAAGATATCGTCAAAGAATGATTTGTATGCTATTATAAAATATAAACAATGTATTTATAACATTGAGGTGAAAAAAAATATGAGAGATTATTTAATAGCAAAAACACAACCTAGTGTAAATGCAAACAATATAATTAAGGGTAATAAGTATAGAATTACATTACTTACACCTAGATTATTTAGAGTACAAGTTAGCAAAACGAACAAATTCTTTGACTATGCTACGCAAAGTGTATGGTTTCGTGATTTTGGAAAAGTAGAATTTACCGAAAAAATAATTGGTTCGCTTATAATAATTTCTACAAGTGCTGTTAGGTTTACCTTTAATACAAGCACATTAAAAGCTAAAACAGTACATTTTTTTGATACCGATAAAATAGAAAAATGCGATAATTCCCAAAACCTAAAAGGAACTAGAAGAACTTTAGACCTTACTTTCGGACCAGTAAAATTAGGTAATGGAATAGTAAGCAAAAACGGTGTTGCTATTATGGAAGATGGGCCATCACTTACCCTTGATGATAAAGGCTTATTATCCGATAAAAAAAATTCGGATACTGACACTTACATATTTGCGTATGGTAATAATTATCGTGAGGCAATAAGTGCACTTTATGATTTATGTGGCAAAGTGCCTATGATACCTAGATATGCATTAGGGAATTGGTGGTCAAGATATAGAGTATACACACAAGATGAGTATACTATTTTGATGCAAAAATTTATTGATAAAGAAGTACCAATAAGTGTAGCTACTATAGATATGGATTGGCATTGGACCGACCTTAACAAAGAATTCGGCACAAAATTCCACAACAAACGCCCACACGCAGAACATCCTTGTACTGGTGGTTGGACTGGTTATAGTTGGAATAAGAATCTTTTCCCTGACCACAAGAAAATGCTAGAGTGGTTACATAAAAATAATATGAAAACTACTCTTAATTTACACCCTGCAGACGGAATAAGATATTTTGAAGATAATTACAAAAAAATGGCTATAGCTATGGGGATAGACCCTAGTTCTAAAGAACCTATACCATTTGAAATAAGTAAAGAAAAATTCATCGAAAACTATTTTGAAATTATACACACCCCACTAGAAAAAGAAGGTGTGGATTTTTGGTGGATGGATTGGCAACAAGGCACCAAATCAGATTTAGCTGGTTTAGACCCACTTTGGGCACTTAACCACTATCACTATCTAGATAATGCAAAAAACGGTGATTTACCACTAATTTTATCTCGATACGCAGGTTTTGGCAGTCATAGATATCCATTAGGTTTTTCCGGAGATACAGCTATTAATTGGAAAGTATTAAATTTCCAACCATATTTTACATCTACAGCTACTAATGCTGGTTATACTTGGTGGTCACACGATATTGGCGGTCATCATTTTGGCAAAAAAGATGAGCAATTATATATAAGATGGCTACAATACGGATCCTTTAGTCCAATTATGCGTTTACATTCTACAATTAGTGATATGCTTGGCAAAGAACCTTGGCAATATTCCCAACTAACTGAAGAACTTACAAGTGATGTATTAAGATTCCGCCATAAGCTTATTCCTTATTTGTATACAATGGATTATCGCAATCACAACGAAAACTTAGCACTTTGCGAACCTATGTATTATTCTTATCCAAATATAGAAGACTGTTATAAAGTACCAAACGAATATATGTTTGGTAGTGAATTGTTAGTAAGTCCTATAACAAGTAAAATAAGTAAAATTACTACCTTTGCTTCCACAAAAGCATATATACCAAATGGTAGATGGACGGATATTTTTACTGGTGAAATTTACGATAAAGAAGGTATGCAAACACTTTATAGAGATTTAGGTAGTATTCCTGTGCTTGCTAAAGAAGGTTCAATAATTCCACTTTCCTTAGATAGTGGCAACTCAGTTACTAATCCGAAAAATTTGGAACTATTAATATATAGAGGGAATAACAGTTTTGATTTATATGAAGATAACGGTACTAATGATTTTGAAAACAATAAAGCCATAACGACTTACCAAATTGAAGAAAATGACACAATAAAATTTACTATTAATCCTGCTACAAGCAACTTAAATGTAATTCCAAATAAAAGAAATTATCATTTAGTTTTTAAAGATATAAACAATGTAAACGAATACACAATTATCAAAAATGATAAAGAAATAGAACATATTGTAAATTGTGGCAATAACTTTTCGGAAAAATGCTTTGAATTAGATTTAGAAGTGAATGCAACTGATAAAATACTTATTGAAATCAAAAAATATGAAGTACTTTACAATATAACGAAAAAAGACTGGGATATAAAAGTTCTTACTAGATGGCAAACTTCTTCAATTAGAAAGATTATAATTGCCAAGGCACTTCAAAATAATAAAAACTCACTTATTGCAAAATTATTAATGCCTAAAGTTATTAAAAGAATGTTACTATTACAACACGGATAATCTATCTAATATATCCTATATAAATTATGAAAGCTACCTATATATACTAGGTAGCTTTTTTGTTGTTTAGATTTATTTTACTTAAGTATTGACATCGACATAAGAATAGCATAGTATTATAATATCAGTAAATGAATCTTTATTAATCAAAAAACTACAAAACACAAAGGAAAATAAAATGACAAAACCAACACTATTTAAGCAAAAATTTGTTAAAGATAAATGTCAATTTGAAGAATTTTTATTTCACAATTTTACTAATCTTCATAGATACAAAAATTGTGAATATGAGCGTAAAATAAATTATTGTGATGACAAAAACTTATATCTAAACCTTTGCTATCCTAAAAGTAGGGACACAACAAAATTACCTATATTTATTTATATTCACGGTGGTGGGTGGATTAGTTCTAAGCCTGAAAACAGAGAAGGATTTGTTAGTAACATAGTTGAAAAAGGATTTTTCACATTAAATATATTTTATGGACTTGCGCCCGAATACCAACACCCAAAACCTATTGTTAATATTTATAAAGCCCTAGCTTGGCTTGTAAATAATGCAAGCAAATACAATCTTGACCTTGACAATATTTATCTAGGTGGAGAATCCGCAGGTGCACACTTAATTGCTGTTATGGGTGCAATTTGTTCTAATGAAGAATATAAAAATAAATTTAATTTAGACACTACAAGTAAAGATTTAATTTTCAAAGGCTTATACCTTATTTGTGGCATATACGATATGGAAGAATGTATGAATAGCAAGTTCCCGTTTATGCAATGTTTTGTAACTTCATACAGTGGTAAAAATTATGAAATGCTTAGAAAAGATAGTAAATCCGCAGAATTATTCCCGCAATCGTTTGTGAACGAAAATTATCCAAAAAGTTTTATAATTACCGCAAACCTGGACCAACTTCGGACAGGGGGCAAAAAGTTTTACGAGCATTTATGTGCAAATAATGTGCCTTGCAAACTTTATCATTGCACTGGACTATACGCATTTCACGCTTTTGGTGTTGCACTTATCCTTCCTAAAGCAAGAGAAGCATTTATTCAGGGTTTTGATTTTCTTTTATCATAAAATAATTACATAATATAATAAAAGCGACAAAATTAATTTTGTCGCTTTTATTTTGTTTATTTATTCAAATTTTTATTTATATTAATTAATTTTATCTATTTTGGTAGGGTCGCCAATAACCATTGCGTGGTCATCTTGTTCAAAAACATAATTTGCATCAACTATTGGTTTTAGTACTCCATTTTTCCTAACAGCAAGCACATTTACTTGATATTCATTTCTTATATCCAAATCAATCAAGTTGCAACCAACCCATTTTTTAGGAATTGCTATTTCTATAATGGCATAATCTTTGCTTAGTTCAATAAAATCAAATATTTTATCCTCACTAATTCTTATAGCAAATTTATTAACAACATCTTTTTCTGGGTAAATTATTTCATCAGCACCATTTCTTAATAAAAATTTTGCTTGAATATCCCTTTCTGCTTTACTTATAACATATTTTGCTTTAAGTTCTTTTAATTGGGAAGTTATTTCTAGAGAAGATTGAAAATCGTCACCAATAGCTACAAAACAATAATCAAAATTATTTACACCCAAACTTCTTAATACACCTTCATTGGTACAATTGCCAATAAGTGCATTGCTAAATTGTGGTGCTAATTCATTAATAACTTCTTCGTTTTTGTCTACTATCATTACATTATTGCCTAATTCCATCATTTTTGTAGCAAGCATCTTACCGAATTTGCCCATACCTATAACCAATATTGATTTCATAACACTACTCCTTTTATCCTATTAATATCTTATCTAATGGTTTTTTAACCGGTGGATTATTTCTTTTTTCTGAGATAGCAAGTACCAAATTAAGAACACCAACTCTTCCTGCAAACATTGTTATTGTAATAACTAATTTAGAAACCACACTCAAATATGGCGTTATTCCAGTACTTAGACCGACAGTTCCTACTGCACTTATTACTTCAAAAGCAGAGGCAGTTAGCCCAAATGGTTCTATTGCACATATTATTATTGTTCCTACTAAGGTAATGACTAAATATGATGCAAAAATAGCAAGTGCCTTATTTACCAAACTAGGTTCTAATCTTCTTTTTCCAATAACTATATCACTATTGTTTCTTGTACTAGCAATAATTCCTAATATAATAACTACAAATGTAGTAATTTTTATACCGCCAGCTGTAGAACCAGAACTACCACCAATAAACATAAGTACCATTGTTAGCAATTTACTACTATCCGTAAGCATCGCAGTATTGACCGTATTAAAACCTGCTGTTCGTGGCGTAATTGCTGAGAATAATGTAACTAATATTTTTTCTTTAACACTTCTACCTGCTAAAATATTATTCTTTTCAAATATAAAGAATAGTAAAGCCGAACTAACAATTAATAGTGCTGTAGATACCAAAACTACTTTTGTGTGCAATTGGAATTTTTTAATATTCCCTTTAGTATCTATTATATCACTCCACACAATAAAACCTAATCCACCTAATATAATAAGTGACATTACGGTAATATTTACGATTAAATCTGAAGAGTACGCAGTTAGCGAAGAGAACTCGCCACCAAATCCCATTATATCAAAGCCTGCATTACAAAACGATGATACAGAGTGGAAGATTGCATAATAAATACCCTTGCCCCAACCCATTTGTGGTATAAATCTTGTCATTAACAAAATTGCACCAATTAATTCTATTATAAAAGTTCCTATTAATATTCTTTTTATTAGTCTTACTACTCCAGAAGAACGCATAGTCCCTGCTGACTCCATAAGTACTTTTCTTTCAAATATACCTATTTTACGCTTTATCATAATCGCAAACAAAGTAACTACTGTCATAAAACCAATACCACCTATTTGAATCATTAATAATATTACTATTTGACCAAAAATAGTCCAATGCGCAAATGTATCATAAACGACAAGACCAGTAACACAAGTTGCACTTGTTGCCGTAAAAAGCGAATTAATGTATGGTGTCCAAGTACCTGTTTTAGAAGCAAAAGGCAAAGCTAATAAAAAGCTTCCTAATGCAATAACCACTAGATATCCTAATGCAATAATTTGCCAACTTGAAAACCTAAATTTACCATTTATATCCAAAAGCTGTTACTCCTTATTCCCCTATTTTAATTTAGTTTGGTTATTATATCATAAAAAATTTCAATTAGCAACATTCGTAAAACAAAATCTTGTTTTCAAACAACATTTTGTTTGATTTTCCATTAATTCTCTATTTTTTATATGAAAATGCGACATTGTGAAAAAATTTATATAAATTATTAAACAAACTCTTGACAATAAATAAAATTAGAGTTAAACTATTAGCAGTCTTAGAAGAAGAGTGCTAACAGTCTACTTGTTAGATTGCTAAATAACAAATTTTATGACAAATAAATATCTAAAGGAGAATTTAAAATGAAAAATTTACTATTGACAAACAACAACGATTTATTTAATATCTTTGATGATGGCATCAGCCTATTCAAACCTATTAAATTGGATGAAAAATTAAACAATATGCGTACCGACATAATCGACCAAGATAACAACTATCTTTTAGAAACAGAACTTTCGGGTTGGGATAAAAAAGATATTGACATTTCTATAAGCGATGGTTACATTACTATTAGTGCAAACAAAATAGAAGAAACTACTAGCGAAGATACCAAACGAAAATTTATAAGAAAAGAGCGTAAATTATCTTGCTCAAGAAGTTTTTATGTAGGCGATGTGGACGAAAATCAAATTAAAGCTACACTTACAGATGGATTGCTAAGTATTGTTGTACCTAAAGAGGAAAAGAAAACAAAAAAACAATCTATTGCAATTGAATAACTATAGAAAACTAAACTTTACAATATTAATCCATAATAGAAAAACTCTCAAAATTATTTTGGGAGTTTTTTTTAGAATTTTTTATAAAAATAACCATACTAACTTTATTATTAAATTATAATAAAGGAAGTTATCTTATGAAAACAAAATTATTTTTAATATTTATATTGTCATTTGCTATAATAGGAATTAGTGGATTAATAATTTTTAATCCAACTTCTTTCGAAAGTTCAGCGGACTCGACAGTCGCTAGTACCTCTAAAGAAGCAAACGAACAAATAATTGAAAGCAATGAAGTTTTTGATGAATTGAAAATTTCTACTAAAACAGATAATATAGAAATCGCAGTCTCGGAAGATGATAATTTGCATATTTCATATATTGAAAATAAAGATAAGCCTTATACCTTTAATATCGAAAATGGCACAGCCTCTTTTGCTGTAGAGGATGATAATAATAAAATAAAAACAGAATTAGTTGATAAAGATAATGTAAAAATATATCTACCTATTGGTAAATATAAAAATTTAGACATAACTGCCTCTTCAAGTAATATAATTATTGACGGAAGCGGAATTAGTACCAATGAGTATAATTTGTCTATAGATAATGGCGATATAATACTAAAAAATGTAAGTACTAATTTTCTAAATTTAATTATTAAAAATGGATATGCCGATATAAAAAATAGCAAAGCAACAAATTTTACAAGTAATATAGATAGTGGCACATTAAAAATGGAAAATTTTGCTTCAAAAAAATTTAATTATGATATATTGTCGGGCGATATAGAATTAAAAAATTGTACAACAGATAATATAATAGGTAATGCCAATATTTCAAATGTAATTATTAATAATATAAATTCAAAAAATATTAATTTTGATAACTTAAATGGTAATTTAACAATAAATAACATTAATACTACTAAATTCTTATTAAATAATAAAAGTGCTAGAACAAATATAAAGAATTGTACCGTAGATAATTTTGCATTTACCACAATAAACGGAAATACAAAAATAGAGAATTTCAAAGCAACAACAGCAAAATTTGATATTACAAATGATAATATTGAATTGAATAAGTGTACTGCTGATTCTATAAGTAGTAATGTTCGAAGTGGCAGTGTCAAATATGTGAATTGCAATGTTAAAAAACAACTTATGGATATATCGAATGGCAATATAGAATTTGATATCACTAATTTGAAAAATCTTAATTTGACTGTACTAAATGGTGATGTTAATATAAAAAGTTGTTTAGCTGACTACTTTACAAGTCTAATCATTAGTGGAAATATGAAAATAAATAATTTCACTGTCAAAAAATTAATTAGCGATATTTCTTATGGAAATATAGACATTAATAATCTAACTACTGACTCATTTACAAACACAATTGCTAATGGTAATTCCATTATCAAAAATAGTAATTCTAAATATCTTTTATCAAATACCACCAATGGTGATTTGATTATTAATAACCTAACCTCAGATAGTTTTACCAATAATATCAGTTGTGGAAATATAAATATACTAAATTCTACCTTAAAATATCTCAGAATGGACATTACAAGTGGCGATATTAAAATAATAAATAGTCTTGTAAATTATTTCAACAGCAAAACAAATAGCGGAAATATATTAATAAAGAAAGGTATTTTTGGTGAAATATATTCTACTGTAGTAAGTGGCGATATCCAAATTAATTTAATAGGTCTGATGGAAGATTTTAATTACAACTTAGCTGTATCTAGTGGCAAAATTACAACTGATAGCAATATACTTGAATTAGGTACTTCCAGTAGTATAATAGGCGGTGTCGGCAAAAAGCGTATTCTTGTACGCAGTACTAGTGGAGATATGAATTTGTCTATTGAAAAAAGTACTTGATTATAGTATTCCGACTATTGAAAAAAATTCTTAAATGCAATATTTTGTCTATTGAAAAAAATGATTGTTTGTAGTATAATAGTTTTATTATGCAAAAAGAAACAAAACAAAAAATTATTTTTTTAGCACTATCATTAGCACTATTTATAAATTTTGCTTTAATGATAGAATTATGCCCTTTCGCAAAAATAGCGGTAGACGGTAATCCAATCCATATAATGGACGGTAGATATTTTTACAATTATACTTTTGTAATGGATACTTATTCCAAACTAGGAATTGTCGGCATAAAATTATATACTAATTTTCATATATTAGATTACTTCTTCCTAATATCATATATGCTACTTATGATGTCACTTACTTTATTAGTGATTCCTAAACAATTAAAAAGATATGCGTTCATTATTCCTATTTTTCCTGCATTATTTGATATTATTGAAAACACACTAATTGAAATTGCTTCAGCTTCTTTCCCGACTATAAATGTAGGATTGGCTAAAGCTATATCGATAATGACTCCAATAAAATGGGGACTAGGTGTTGTTTGGTTTATTATATTTTTAATTCTATTAGTAAATAAAATTATTAGCGTAATTAAACTAAAAAAAGCAGTAAATATCGGATAATTATTATTATTAAATAAAAAAAACATTTGACAAATTATATTATAAATTATATTATTATTGTAATAACGGATCAGAGGCTGCAATTTTAGATTACTAACTTTTTGATGAAATACGCAAATATCATTAAGTGAAAGGCTAAGTTGCCGAAAGTTACAAATTTATAAGCGTAAAATAATTTGTTTCTTGGGTAGATAATGAATAATTATCTAACTGTCGCTAATATGCGGAGTGCTGTCTTGTTGGTAATTCATTAGTATTTATATTATAACAACGAATTATTATTCAAAGAAAGTCGAAGCATAACTTCGGCTTTTGTTTTGTAATATAATATTGAGAGGTGAAAAATGAAAAAAACAATTTTTACAGGTGTAGGTACTGCTATAGTAACTCCATTAAACAAAAATGGGGTTGATTATGAAAGTTTTGGTAGGTTAATTGATTGGCAATTAGATGAAGGTGTAGATGCTTTAGTTGTTTGTGGCACTACAGGTGAAAGTTCTACCCTAACTAATGATGAACATAGAAAAGTACTAGAGTTTGCAGTAGCAAAAGTAAACAAAAGAATTCCTATAATTGCTGGTACTGGTAGCAATGATACTGCTTATGCAGTTGAACTTACTAAAGCTGCTTGCGATATAGGCGTTGATGGATGCTTAGTTGTTACACCTTATTATAATAAGGCTACGCAAAACGGACTTATCCAAATGTACAACAAAATTGCTGATGCAAGTACACAACCAATTATACTTTATAATGTACCATCAAGAACCGGTGTTAATATTGAACCATCTACTTTTAAAGAACTTGCAGAACACGACAATATAGTAGCTATAAAAGAAGCTAGCGGAAATATTAGTAAAATCGTAGAAACTATGTCACTTGTGGGAGATAAGCTTGACCTTTATAGCGGTAATGATGACCAAATCGTTCCATTATTATCTTTAGGCGGTAAGGGCGTTATTAGTGTAGTAAGTAATATACTTCCTGCTCTAACAAAACAAATTTGCACCAAATTCTTTGCAGGCGATATAAAAGGCAGTGCAGAGATTCAATTTAGATTGCACGACCTTATTAGCTCACTATTTAGTGAAGTTAATCCGATACCTGTTAAGGCAGCAACTAGTGCTATGGGCTTTGGTGATAATTATTTACGATTACCACTTACCCCTATGGACGAGGCAAAATGCAAAATTATGTTGCAACTAATGCAACAACAAGGTATCAAACTAGTATAGTTTGGGAGGCAAACAAATGAAAGTTCTAATAAGCGGAGCCCTTGGAAGAATGGGACAAGAAGTAGCAAAAATGCTTGACAACAAAAAAATCCCTTATTCAAAAATGGATATTGCTTATTCTGCAAACTCAGATAAAAACTGTTTTAATGAGTTTTGCAAGTGTGATAAAAATATCGATTTGATAATAGATTTTAGCAACCACAAAGCAACTAAAAATTTGTGTGATTATGCAGTCGCTAACAATATCCCAACAGTTATTGCTACCACAGGTCATACTGATGAAGAACTTGCCTATATTGCTAACGCAAGCAAAAATGTAGCTATTTTCAAATCAGGCAATATGAGTATCGGAATAGCTTTACTTGCTAATTTAACAAAATTAGCCGTAGCAACAATGAAAGATGCTAGCGTAGAAATAGTAGAAGTTCACCACGACCGCAAACTTGACGCACCTAGTGGCACTGCTCTTATGCTAGCTAATGCAGTAAAAGAAATTCGCCCAGAAAGCACTTTTGTATGTGGCAGAAGCGGAATTTGTCCACGCACAAAAGAAGAAATCGGTATTCATTCTCTTAGAATGGGTAATATAATTGGCGAACACGAAGTTATTATTGCTACCGATACGCAAACTATCAAATTAAAACACGAAGCACATTCTAGAAGTTTGTTTGCTGAAGGTAGTTTGACTGTTGGTGAATTTATAATTGGTAAACCCGCAGGACTTTATAATATGGATAATATATTTTCATTATAAACAAAGATAATATAACAAAAGGAGTTATTAATGGAATTAAAATTTACAAAAATGCACGGTATTGGCAATGATTATATTTATTTTAATTGCTTAGAAAAAGAATTAGATGACCCGAACGGTTTATCTATGGCTATGTCCCCCCGACATTTTTCAGTAGGTGCTGACGGTATTGTTATGATTTGTCATAGCGATATAGCAGATGCAAAAATGAGAATGTTCAATCTCGACGGGAGCGAGGGCAAAATGTGCGGCAACGCAATTCGTTGTGTAGGCAAGTACCTTTATGATAATAAGTTAAATGAAAAAACTAACCTTTCTATCGAAACTTTATCAGGTACAAAATATCTTACACTAAATGTTGTCAATAACAAAGTTGCTAGTGTTATGGTTGATATGGGAACTGCCACTTTAGAGCCTAAAGAAGTACCAGTAATTGCTAATGAAAAAATGATTAGCACTCCTGTTATGGTAAAAGGCAAAGAATATAAAATGACAGCTGTTTCTGTTGGCAATCCTCATTCGATAATTTTTGTCGATGATGTAGATAGCTTAGAATTAGATAAAATAGGAAGCGATTTTGAAAATTTGGCAATCTTCCCTGAAAGAGTAAATACTGAATTTGTTAGAGTAATTGACCGACAAAATTTACAAATGCGAGTTTGGGAAAGAGGCAGTGGCGAAACTTATGCTTGCGGTACTGGTTCTTGTGCAACAGTAGTTGCAGCAGTAGTAAATGGTTATTGTGATTATGATACTCCTGTTATTGTTCATTTAATTGGTGGCAATCTAAAAATAACAGTTACTAAAGATTTACATATGTTTATGGAAGGAACAGCAACTAAAGTTTACGAAGGAGTATATAATTATGAATATTAATTTAAACGAGAATTTTTTCAAACTAAAAGAAAGTTATCTTTTTAGTGAAATAGCAAAAAGAGTTCGTGATTATTCTGCTAAAAATACAGATAAAAAAATAATTAAATTAGGAATAGGTGATGTTACTTTACCACTTACTCCTGTAGTAATTACATCAATGCATAAAGCCGTTGATGAAATGGGTAACAAAGATTCATTTCGTGGCTATGCACCTGAATATGGATATAATTTTATTAGGGATACAGTAGCTTCATTTTATAAAACTTGGGGCGTATCAATAGAAGGCGAAGAAGTATTTGTAAGCGACGGAGCAAAAAGTGACTTAGGTAATATAGTAGATATTTTAGGCGATAATCTAATACTTATCCCTGACCCTGTTTACCCTGTTTATCTAGATAGCAATATAATGAGTGGAAGAAAGGTAAAATTCCTAAATGCAACTATAGAAAATAACTTTTTACCAATGCCTGATGAAACGATTACTGAAAGTACAATTATTTATCTTTGCTCACCTAATAATCCAACTGGTGCTGTTTATTCTCATAAACAACTCAAAATTTGGGTAGATTATGCAATAAAGACAGGCTCACTAATTATATTTGATTCAGCTTATGCAACATTTATAAAAGGTGATTTGCCTCATTCTATATTTGAAATTGATGGTGCAAAAAAATGTTGTATAGAAATTAATAGTTTGTCAAAAATGGCTGGTTTTACTGGTACTCGTTGTGCTTGGACTATTGTTCCTAACGCTTTAGAAAGCAACGGACACAAACTTAATAAAATGTGGGCTAGAAGACAAGCAACTAAATTCAATGGCGTACCTTACATTATTCAAAGAGGTGCTGAAGCTGTGTTTTCTGAAAAAGGACTACAAGAAAGTAAAGCACTTGTAGAATACTATATGGAAAATGCCAGACTTATTTCTGAAGTTCTAAAAGAAAAAGGCGTTTGGTTTACCGGTGGTATTAGTTCCCCTTATATTTGGTTAAAATGCCCTAATAATTTAGGAAGTTGGGAATTTTTCGATTATTTGCTAAATAATGCACAAATAGTAGGAACTCCAGGACAAGGATTTGGCAATGGTGGTGAAGGATATTTCCGTCTTACTTCTTTTGGCGATAGAGAAAATACTTTAGAAGCAGTAGAAAGATTACGCAAACTACTTTAATTTACAATAAAAATACTTGAGAGGATTATAAAATGTTACACGATAATTTGAATGTTAATAAGAACGGACACCTTACTTTTGCAGGCAAAGATACGATAGAGCTTGCAAAAAAATATGGTACTCCACTTATGGTTATGGATGAAAACGGAATTAGAACAATGTTCCGTAGATATATTTTGGCTATGACTAAGTCTTTTGGCGAAGGTAGTATGCCACTAATTGCTAGCAAAGCACTTTGCTTCAAAGAAATTTATAAAATAGCTAAAGAAGAAAAAATAGGAATAGACCTAGTTAGTTGTGGCGAGATGTATACCGCCATAAAAGCTGGTTTTCCACTAGATAATGCATTCTTCCACGGCAACAACAAAACCGACTGGGATATTGAATATGGTATCGACAATGGCGTTGGCTATTTCGTTGTTGACAATTATGAAGAATTAGACAAAATTAATCAATATGCAGGACAAAAAGGTATCAAACAAAGTATTTTGCTTCGCCTAACACCTGGAATTGATACTCATACCCACGTTGCTATTGCAACGGGTAAAGTAGATAGCAAATTCGGCACGCCAATAGAAACCGGACAAGCTGACTTACTTATAGAATATACATTAAAATTAGAAAATATAGTATTAGAGGGTTTTCATTGTCATATTGGCTCACAAATATTTGATATTGCACCATTTTGTGATACAGCTGATATTATGATTAAATATATTGACCATATTAAAGAAAAATTTAATTATGTAATTAATATTCTTAATCTTGGTGGCGGCTTTGGTGTGCGTTATGTAGAAAGTGACCCTATTATCAATTATGAAAAAAATATTGAAGAAATTTCTATACACATTAAATCTTTTGCTGACAAACACGGTATTGCAATGCCAAGAATAATTATGGAACCTGGTAGAAGTATGGTTGCGGCAAACGGTATCACTTTATATACAGTAGGTAGCGTTAAAGAAATACCAACATTCAAAAATTATGTTAGTATTGATGGCGGTATGACCGATAACCCAAGATATGCATTATACCAATCCGCTTATACTACCCTTATAGCAAATAAAGTTAATGAAAAACCTAACTTTGTAGCTACAATTGCCGGTAGATGCTGTGAAAGTGGCGACCTTATCGCTGAAAATGCTAAAATTGTAAAACCTGTTAGAGGTGACATTCTTGCAGTACTAGTTACTGGAGCATACAATTATTCTATGGCAAGTAACTACAATCGTATTCCTCGTCCTCCTATAGTAATGATAAAAGACGGCGAAGATAGAATTGTCGTAAAAAGAGAAACTTTTGAAGATATGACTCATAACGAAATATAAAAAAAATAAATTAAATATAAATTAAATATAAATTAAATATAAAAAAAAGCACAAGATATAAAATCTAGTGCTTTTTTTTCTACGTTTTGCTTTAAATTAAAAATTAATTTTTTAGTCTATAGCACGAACATTAGTTGCTCTAACTCTACCACTATCCTTTGGATCTGGCTCGGTATCGAACTCAACTGGTTGTCCGTCTCTTAAAGTTTTGAAGCCATCACCTGCAATTCCTGAGAAATGCACGAAAATTTCTTCGCCGGTTTGGCTGTCATCATTAACTACAAATCCAAAACCTTTCTTTTGGTTAAACCATTTTACTGTACCCTTCATCTTTGGTACCTCCCAATAATAAATAAATTAGCTTATAATCAAATTATTAAAATGTCTGCTCCCCTTTGTTTTTTATGAATTTATTACAAATTATTACCTACATATCTAAGAAATTAATTATTTACTACCCTTAGTATAACAATCTAATTATAGTTTGTCAATAAACAAATTTTTTTATTCTTATATTTCTTTATATTTTTTTTATTTTCCACAAAAATTCTTATTAAAAGTTATTGACATATGTCAAAAATAGCGTTATTATATTATTGACATATGTCAGAAATGAATTTTATGTCTAACAAAAATAAAATATTTAGGAGACAAATAAAATGAAAATAGCAATTCCAGTAAACGAAAAAAATGAAAACACCGCAGTATGTCCTAGTTTTGGTAGAACATATTTCTTTATGATTCACGATACCGAAAACGGGCAAACATCATTCTATGACAATGCAGCAAATACAACTGCAGGCGGAGCAGGTATCAAAGCATCACAGTCACTTGTTAATCAAGGCGTAGATACTGTTATTACACCAAGAATGGGTAACAACGCACTAGATGTACTTAATGCTGCTAATATAAAACTTTTAAAGACAATTGAAGGTACTGCTATGCAAAACATTAAAGCATTAATTGCTGGAGAATTGGTAAGTTTATAATTATGAATAATAATAAAGGTAAAAAAATTGCCGTATTATCCGGTAAAGGTGGCACAGGCAAAACGCTTGTATCTGTAAATTTAGCTGCTTTATGCCCAAATTCTACTTATATTGATTGTGATGTGGAAGAACCTAACGGTCATTTATTTTTTAGACCAGAAATATTAAAAGAAAAAATTATTACACAAACTCGTCCACAAATAGACGATAACAAATGTAACGGTTGTAAAAAATGTGTAGAATTTTGTCGTTTTAATGCTCTTGCCTATATAAAGAAAGTAATGGTATTTGATGATATTTGCCATTCTTGTGATGGCTGTGCATTAGTTTGTCCGCAAAAAGCAATCACTATGATAAATGAAGAAGTAGGAAAAGTGCATTTTGGCAAATCTTTAGATACCTATGTAAAAAGTGGATTTTTAAAAGTTGGCAAAATTTCGGGTAGTCCAATAATTAGTAATTTACTTAAAAATATTGATGAGTCAAATTACACCTTTATAGACTGTCCACCAGGAAGTGCGTGTGCGGTTATGGAAAGTATTAAAGATGCGGATTATTGTATATTGGTATCCGAACCTACTATTTTCGGTGCCTGTAATCTAGAAATGGTGCATAAACTAGTAAATGTTTTTCATAAAAAATTCGGTGTAATTCTTAACAAATATACCGGTACTAATAATCCTTCATTAAATTATTGTCTCAAAAATAATATTGAAATTATAGGAAAAATTCCTTATTCTAATGAAATAGCAAAATTGAGTTCTGTCGGAAAAATTATTGTTCGCACAAATTCTAGCGCTAAAAAAAGTTTTGAAGATATCTTAGAAAAGGTATTGAAGAAGGTGACAAAATGAAACAACTTCTAATATTAAGCGGAAAAGGTGGCACAGGTAAAACAACTGTAGCAGGTAGTTTTATTTCTTTAGGTAAATTGAAAGCATTTGCTGACTGTGATGTAGATGCACCTAATTTGCATTTAATTATAAAACCAATTTCAAAACCTTTACAAACCGATTATTACGGATTAGGAAGAGCTGTTATTGACCCTGAAATGTGTGTAGGCTGTGGGAATTGTTATGACAAATGTAAATTTGATGCAATAAGCAAAGATAAAGATGTTTATAAAATTAATGATTTTGGTTGCGAAGGATGTGGCGTTTGTGAAATAGTTTGTCCCGTTGGTGCTATAAAAATGATAGACGAGAAAGCAGGCGATATGTATCTATATAAAGAAAATGATTTTAATTTCTCTACTGCCGAGTTAAAAATGGGTAGTGGCACAACAGGAAAACTAGTAGCTAAGGTAAAACAACAACTTGACAATTCTGTAGATAATAATGAAATTGCAATAATTGATGGTTCACCCGGTATTGGTTGTCCCGTTATTGCATCGCTTTCTGGCGCTAATACTGTACTTATAGTTGCAGAACCTTCGGTTTCTGGTATAAGCGATATGGATAGAATAATTAGAGCAAGTGCTAAATTTGGAGTTAAAATATGCGTTTGTGTCAATAAATATGATAATAGCATAGAAAACACTGATAAAATAATGCAATATTGCGAAAATAATAAGTTGACTTTTGTAGGCAAAATACCTTATGATATAACTGCTATGAATGCAATAAATGAGCAAAAAGACCTTATGCAAATTAATTGTCCATCGGCAAATGCAATAAAAGATATTTATAAAAAAGTAATAAGCGTTTTGGTAAATTAAATAAGGAGCAAAAAACATTATGAAAATTACCTCTCTTTGTGAAGATGTAAGCAATATTAATGATATAGGACAAGAACACGGTTTATCTATGTTCATTCAAACAAGCAAACAAAATGTACTATTTGATTTTGGCGCTTCTGATTTGTTCTCAATAAATGCTAAAAAACTGCATATAGACCTAAATTCAGTTGAACTTTGTTTTTTATCACACGGACATTATGACCACGGTGGTGGAATAAAAGCTTTTCTTGCCATCAATAAATTTGCCCCTATATATGTTAGTAAATATGCTTTTGGAAGCTATTATGCTTTAAAAAATGATATTTATAAATATATTGGCATTGATAAAAACTTGGAAAATGAAAAACAAATAAAAATAGTTGATAAAAATAAAAAACTAGACACTATTCTAACTGTTTTTGATGACATAGGAAATTATTTTCCTAATGCTAGTGCAAATAAAGTTATGTATGTACCGATATCTAAAAAATACACCAATAAGGATTATGCAATAAGTGATAAAGATTTATTTATAAATGATAGTTTTTGTCACGAACAACATTTAATTATTGCAGAAAGAGGCATTACAACATTAATAGTAGGTTGTTCTCATAAAGGTATAGTTAATATTTTGGAGAGTTTTAAACATAAATTCGGGAAATATCCCGATACTGTTATAGGTGGGTTCCATTTACAAAACCCTACTACCAAAGTATCCGAACCACCTGAATATATTGAAAAAATTGCAGATTACTTGATATCCACTAAATGCCAATGTTATACTTGTCATTGTACTGGCGTCGGTGTTTATCAAATACTTAAAGATAAATTAAATGATAAAATAGTATACTTATCCTGTGGAGAAAGTATTACCATATAAAAAAAATTAAAATTTGGAGGTATAGACTTATGCGTATAGCAGTAGCTTGTGAAGGAAAGACAATAACCGGACATTTTGGTCATTGTGAAACTTTTATGTATTTTGATACAGATAATGGAAAGGTAGTAAACATTGAAGGTGTTCCAAACCCTGGTCATAGACCTGGTTTTTTACCAAAATTTCTTAGTGAAAACAATGTAAATGTAATTATTAGTGGCGGAATGGGCGGTGGTGCCGTTGATTTGTTCAATGAATATGGAATTGAAGTAATTATTGGTTCTAGTGGAGATGCCGCAGCAGCTGTAGAAGCTTATTTAGCTGGTGAACTTAAATCTACAGGTTCTATCTGTCACGACCATAATCACGAATAAAAAAATTAATTTAATAGAAAATTAAAAAAGTTTAGGAAATTCCTAAACTTTTTTTTATTTAAATTTTTATTTATTAATGCTTTTTTTATAAATCATTAAGATGATACTTAATAAGCAAGGTACGACGCTTTTCTTCTCTTTGAATATTTGATATCTCAATATAAACATTCCAATTATTATTCATAACATCAAGTTCTAATTTTTGTTTTACGGGGTTATTTTTGTACCTCTTTGTTAATGTTACTGTTTTTTTCTTAATTTTCTCTTTATATTTTACAATTTGATTATCAAATTTGATATCAAAGTTTCCCATTTCACTTTCAAAAGTTTTTTGCATAAACACCTCTCTTTTATATAACTAAATATTATAATAAATGTATCAAATTGTCAAGTCACAATATGTTTTATTCCATAATTTTATTATCATTTTCGTAACTTTGCTTATTTATTACCTTTTTATTTGCACTTTGTTCCAGAATATAGTATAATAAGAGCATTATTATATTAAAAATTCGCATAAAAAGGATAATTTATGACTACAGACAAAAAAGTTCTAATTACAAAAAATAACATACCTGAAAATAAAGCTCACGCAATAGTTATTAACAAAAAAGCCATTATTATGGCTATAGTTATTGTTATGGTTCTAGTTATTTTAGCATATGTACTTACATTTATATTGCCTACTGGTGAATACCAAAGAGACAATGGAACAATTATTGCTAATAGTTATGTACAAAAAGATATGTCAGGTATTTCGTGGTGGCAATTTTTACTATCACCTCTTATGATTTTATTACCTTCTACTGCGGGGTTTGAAATGGTTTGGGCTATACTTATTTTGCTTTTAGTTATTGGTGCTATTTTTACTGCACTTGATGAAAGTGGAATTTTAGTATATATGGTACAATATTTGGCTAAACAATTTAAATCTAAAAAATATGCCCTACTATTTTTACTACCCCTTACTTTTATGTTTTTAGGCAGTACAGCGGGAATGTTTGAAGAACTTATCCCACTAGTCCCCGTTGTCGTTATGCTATGTTATGCAATGGGTTGGGACGCCTTAATAGGTCTAGGGATTTCAATATTAGCAGCTTGCTTTGGTTTTGCTGCCGGTGTAGTTAATCCATTTACTGTAGGTGTTGCACAAACTTTAGGCGGAATTGTTATGTTTTCGGGTATCGGTATGCGTATCCTAACATTTGTAATCGCTTATCTAATTTTGATGGCTTTTATCTTCCCTTATGCAAAAAAAATAGAAAAAAATCCAAAAAAATCTATAGTATATAAAGAAGATATGATAAGAAAAACAGAATTTCAATTCGATATAGATAATTTTGAAATAGATAAACAAAAAAATAAAGCTCTAGTTTGGTTTGCTTGTTGGTTACTTGCGATAGTAATTATTGCAATGGTTAGTATCGCTTGGCACGCACTTGCCGACTATGTTATGTTTATTACCGTTGCTATTTATCTAATTGCCGGTATCGGTGCTTGTCTAATGTGCGGACTTAAAGGTAAAAAACTACTTAAGCAACTTGGTAAAGGCACAATAACGCTATTACCTGCTGTTGCTATGATACTTGTTGCCGGTGGTATTCGTTATATTATCGAACAAGGCGATATAATGGACACCATTATTCATTTTGCTGTTAATATGGTAAATGGACAAAGCCCTTTTGTCGCAGTACTAATAATATACCTTACCATTTTCATATTCGAAATTTTTATTCCATCGGGTAGTGCAAAAGCATTTTTGCTTATGCCTATGATTTATGGAATTTGCCAAATTATGGCGATAAATGGTCAAGTAGCTGTACTTGCGTTTGCTTTTGCTGATGGTTTCGCCAATGTAATTTTGCCTACTAATGCAGGCTTATTGCTAATTCTTGGTCTAACAACCGTTGACTATGGCAAATGGTTCCGATGGAGTGCAAAAATACAATTTACATTGCTAATAGCCACCATAGGAATTTTGGCACTAGCATTTTTCGTAGTATATTAAACTGGAGGCAAAAAATTGATAAATATTCTTTTAGCAATTACTGTAGGAAAAATTATTGAAACCATATTAGAATGCTTACTTGCACTACTAATAATTATAATGGTAATTAATACTTTTCGGATTAAAAAGACCGCTATTAATAATAAGAAAGACATTGTAGAGCTTGATAATAAAAAATTAAAAAATCATTTAATTAAAGCTATCCAAATACCGACAATAAGTCCAATTAGTTTGGAAGAAGACACTACTGCCTTTGATAAATTTGAAAAGTTTTTAGAAGAAAGTTATCCACTTGTTCATAAATATTGTGAAAAGACCGTTATAAATACTCACGCACTTTTATTTAAAGTATCAGCAAGTGAAAAAACTGAACTCTTACCAATTGGCTTTCTTGCTCATCAAGATGTAGTTCCTGCCGAACCTAAAGGTTGGGATTATCCTCCTTTTAGTGGTGAAGTAGTAATAGAAGATGGCGTAGAGTATATTTATGGTCGTGGTGCTATTGATATGAAAGTACATTTATTAGCTACTATGGAGGCTGTGGAACATCTAATTTCGGTAGGCCATAAATTTAATAGAGATGTTTATCTTTGTTTTGGATTTGATGAAGAACTTTCAGGTAGATTGGGTGCATTCCAAATAGTAAATTATCTTAAAGAAAAAAATATTACATTAGAGTTTATAGTCGATGAAGGCGGAGTCGTTTTGGACGGCAGTATGCTTGGTATTGATGGTAAAGTTGCTCTAATAGGAAATAGTGAAAAAGGCTATGCAGATTTTACTCTTACCGCCACTAAAGACGGTGGACATTCTTCTAGTCCTATTCATCCTACTTCTATTGAAGTTCTTGCAAAAGGTATAACAAAATTAGAAAAACATAGATTCCCTACTCGGTGGACACCATCAACAATTGAATTATTTGAAGAACTAACACCTTTTATGAAGCCTGGATACAAATTTGTATGTGCAAATAGAAAAATATTTTCTCCAATTCTAAAATATGTTCTTTGCAAAGTTAATCCTGCTGTAGCGGCTATATTAAGAACCACTCTTTCCCCTACAATTATGTCTGGTAGTGCTGGATTTAATATAATTGGTAGAGAGGCTTGCGTAAATATTAATTGCCGTATGCTTCCTGGAGATACAAAGGATTCCGTGCTTAAATATATTCAGAAAATAGTGGGTAAGGATATCGAAGTTACTTGGCAACCAATTACTTGTTATGACCCACCATCAAAAATTAGCAGTGCTCATACAGATAGTTTCCAAACTATAGCAAAAGCTATTTCTTTATCTTTTGATAAATTAGTACCCGCACCATTTCCATTTATTGCGGGAAGCGATGCAAAATTTTACTATCCTGTAGCTAAAAATGTATATCGTTTTTCACCTTATCCAATAAGCGAAGAAGATACAACTCGTATTCATAGTGCAAACGAAAGAATGGCAACTGCCAATTTAGCACCTGCTGTTAATTTCTTTATCAATTTGATAAAAATATCTTAATAATATTATTTAATTTTGAAATCAAATCGCTTATTTAAAGCGAAGTAAAGCGGTATACCAAGCAAGTATACTGCTATTATTTGTCCGGCGGCCACAGTGGCCATATTGAACCAATAGAAGCCTCCATCTGGAGTAAAATACTTCCACATAATAGGTAAAATAAATGCATTAGCTAATACCGGTGGAATACCTGCTATAAAAGGTTTTCCTTTTCCCTTAATCCATTTGCCAATATAAAAGGTTAGTACACTTGCTATTGCGGTAGCTAGTGTCCCAAAAACCATATCCATTAGGACGCCGGAAAATATATTGCTTATTAAACAGCCTATTATTAATCCAGGAATAGCTTCCACAAAAAAAAGAGGTAACAAAGTCATTGCTTCACTTACTCTACATTGTATTGCACCATAAGAAATAGGTGCGAATGCTATAGTCAATACAGCATATAGTGCTGCAATTATTCCAGTTTTTGCTATAAATATTGTAGCAACATTATATTTTTTTTTCATATTTTTCCTTTAATTTATCTATACTCTTTGCCGTCTACAAATATAGGATGTATATATCTCTTTGGGTTAGTTACTTTTATTTTACCAAACTCAATTGCCATATTAGGGCATCTTTGCAAGCAAGCAAAACAATTTTCACAATGGTCGCCAAAAACCACTTTTCCATCAACTAGTTTTATATTTCCAACCGAACAAAATTCAACACATTTGCCACAACCAATACATCTTGCATTTGTTCTTTTATCCGCTATTTTATATTGCTTATTAAATTGCCACCAATAAAATTTTGTAAGTGCACTAGGAGTTTTCCTATTTTTCAATTTAGCGTTAGCTACTTTTTCCGCCAATTCTTTATTGATATCACTAACCATTTTCTTATGGTTTTTCATTTGTTCAGTAGCTTTTTTGGTTTTCGTTGCAAAAATAACAGTATTATCTGGCAAAACTAACTTTTTAATATAAGATAATTTTGCTCCATTAACACCTATACATTGATTGATTGCAATAAAAGAATTACCCACAGTAGCACCGCAAGTAACTACAGCAAAGATATACTCACTTTTTATCTTTGCTTGTGTCAAAAATGTACGCACTTTATTAGGAATATCCCCGCAATAACACGGCACTACTATTCCTACATATTCATCTTCAAATTCAGTTTCGGTACAATCACCCATATCAAACAACTCGCCCTTTTTTCCTGCAATCAAGGAAGCTGTAGCGTATGAATTACCTGTACCCGAAAAATATAATATTTTCATTTATTTTTGCTCAAAAACTATTGCCTCATACGGCTCTAACATCAAATCATCAAGTTTGATATTTGTATTGTAATTGTGTATAACAATTTTACTTTCTTTGCCTTTTAATTCTTCTGGAATTACTAAACCTACTTTTTTATTCTTAAAGTTACAAATCACTATTAGTTTTCTATCATTAAGAGTTCTTGTATACATATACAAATCTTTATTTTTAAGATAATAATCAGTATATGTCCCCTCTCTTATAATGTCACTAAATTCAGAATTTAGACGCAATTTTACCAATTTTTGATAAAAATGATAAATACTATTTTCATCTTTCATTGCTTCTTCTACATTTATTTCTTTATAATTAGGGTTTGGGTCAAACCATGGTTTGCCACTGCTAAAGCCTGCATTTTCTTTATCATTCCATTGCATAGGCGTACGACCGTGGTCACGGCTTCGTTTATTCATTACTGCAAGAAAAATCGTCTTAAAAAATGGTATTTTTTTACCAATTTCATTAATATTAAGTGCTAATTGATCACGCATTTGGTCTACTTCCGTAAAATGCATATTTGTCATACCTATTTCTTGCCCTTGATAAATATATGGACAACCTTGTTGCATATGCATAGCTACTGCTAGCATTTTTGCTGCCTCTTTTCTCTTATCTCCATACTTTCCTGCAAATCTTGCTATACTTCGTGGTTGATCGTGATTTTCAAGATATAGACTATTCCAACCCTTTCCGTATAAAGCAATTTGCCATTTTGAAAGTGCTTTTTTGAATTTAGGTAAACTAAACTTTACAGGTATAACTTGCATAAACATATCACTTTCTACATGTTCAAATTGGAAAACTGTATCCAATTCTCCTCTATCTTCACCTGTATAAAGCAACCCTTGTTCTATAGTTACACCCGCAGCTTCACCTACTGTCATACAATCATAATGTGACAAAACTTCTTTGTTAAGGTCTTGCAAATATTCATGTATTCTAGGTCCGTGTAAAAACTTTTCATCGCCTCTAATACCAATATTCCACTTGCCATCAGGTATACTACCATCGGCATTATAGGATTTGGAAATATAGGTTATTACATCACAACGGAATCCATCTACGCCCAAATCTAACCAATATTTTACTAAAGCATGTACTTCTTCTCTAACTTTTGGGTTTTCCCAATTAAGGTCAGGTTGTTTCACTGCCCAAAGATGCATATAATATTCACTAGTTCTAGCATCATATTCCCACGCAGTACCACCAAATCTTGAAGTCCAATTATTTGGATACTTCTTGCCTTTTTTAGGTTTACGCCAAATATAATAATCTCTATATGGATTGTCAATACTTTTTCTACTTTCTTCGAACCACTTATGTTCATCACTAGTATGATTAACGACCAAATCCATTACTAGCCTAATGCCTTTTTCGTGCATTTTAGCTATCATTTCTTTCCAGTCATCTAATGTACCAAAATCGTCCATTATATCTCTATAATCGCTTATATCATAACCGTTATCTGCGTTAGGTGATTTATAACACGGACTAAGCCAAACACAATTAATGCCCAAATCACTCAAATAATCCAATTTAGATGTTATACCTTTTAGGTCACCTATTCCATCTCCATTACTATCACAGAATGAACGAGGATATATTTGATAAATTACTGCATTTTTGTACCAACGGGTTTTTTCCATAACAAATCTCCTTAAAAACAATTATTATATAAATTATTTTAACACATTTTATAAAAAATTACAATAATAGTCTAACAAAAAAATAGGCATATTATTACAATTTATCATAAATTTAGACATAAAAAAAGAACAGTAATAAATTACCATTCTTTTTTTGTATATATAATTTATTTATTATTCGTAAAGTGGGAATTTCTTTGTAAGTTCAATAACCTTACTTGTTACACTTTCTATAACACTTTCTTGTCCTTTAATTACTTCAGTAATTAAATCAGCAATCAATTCCATTTCTGGTTCTTTCATACCTCTAGTAGTAACCGAAGGTGTACCAATTCTTACACCACTTGCTACAAATGGACTTAATTTTTCATTAGGGATTGTATTTTTATTTAGGGTAATGTGTGCTCTATCAAGCATTTCTTCAAGAGCTTTACCCGTAACGCCAGTATCACTAAGGTCAAGTAACATTAGATGATTATCAGTGCCACCACTAACTATTTTGATTCCGTTTGCCATAAATCTATTTGCCATAGTTTTTGCATTTACAACAACTTGATGTTGGTATATTTTAAAATCATCACTAAGTGCTTCCTTAAAAGCTACTGCTTTACCAGCAATAACGTGCATAAGTGGACCACCTTGAATACCTGGGAATACTGCTTTGTCTATTTGCTTTGCATATTTTTCTTTACACATAATAACGCCACCACGAGGTCCACGCAAAGTTTTATGTGTAGTTGTAGTAACGAAATCAGCATAAGGTACTGGACTTTCGTGTTCGCCTGCAATAACCAAACCTGCAATATGTGCAATATCAGCCATAAGTAAAGCACCACATTTATCTGCAATTTCACGGAAACGCTTAAAGTCTATTTTTCTTGCATAGGCACTAGCACCGCAAATAATTAATTTTGGCATAACTTCCATAGCTATCCTTTCTACTTCATCATAATCAATCAAACCTGTATCTGGGTTTACACCATAATAACTGGCATTAAAATAATTTCCTGAAATATTCATAGTACCACCGTGTGACAAATGTCCACCGTGTGACAAATTCATACCTAATACTTTATCGTGTGGTTGCAACATTGCATAAAAAACTGCTAAATTCGCATTTGCACCACTATGTGGTTGTACATTACAATGGTCACAACCGAATAATTGTTTTATTCTGTCTCTAGCTAAATTCTCTACGATATCAACATTTTGACAACCGCCATAATATCTTTTTCCTGGCAAACCCTCGGCATACTTATTTGTAAGCACACTACCTACTGCTTCCATTACTGCTGGAGAAACAAAGTTTTCACTAGCAATTAGCTCTATATTGTCACGTTGTCTAGCAAGTTCTAATCCTATTGCGTTAAAAACCTCAGGATCAGTTGCTTGCATAAATGAAACAAATTCCATAATTAAGTCTCCTTTTTATCCATCATTTATTAAAAATTAATATAAATTAATTATTTTTGCTATCTATAAAAGTACTAATATTAAATGCTGCTACCGCTCCATCAGCCATAGCCGTAGTTAGTTGCCTAACTGGTTTTTGTCGACAATCACCTATCGCATACATTCCATCAGTGGTTGTTGCACAATTTTCATCAGTTACTATATATCCCTCTTTATCAAGTTCTACAAAATCATTAAATATTTTGTTATTAGGCACTTGACCTATTGCTACAAATACAGCAGGTACATCAAGTTGAAACTTGCTCTTATCTAATCTTTGAAAAACAATACCCGTAAGCTCTTCTTCACCTAAAAATTCACAAGCTGATACATTAGAAATTATTTCTATATTTTCTTTAGCTTTTAATGTGCGAACTAAAGCATCATCTCCAAAGAATTTATCAAACAAAGTACACACATATACCTTTGGACAATAATTTGTCATAAGTATTGCATATTGCAATGCAGTATTGCCATCACCAATCAAAACTACTTCTTGATTTTTATAAAAAGCTCCATCGCATAAAGCACAATAAGATACACCGTGCCCAATCAATTCTTGCTCTTTTGGTAACCTTAAATGACGATGTTGGACACCTGTAGCTATAATAATAGCTCTAGAAGAGTATTTATTATAATCGGTAGTAACAACGAATAAATCATTTTCTTTATTCACTTTTATTGCCTTTTCTAATTCAACTTCCGCACCAAGTTCTAAAACTTGTGAGAATAATTGGTCACTAAATTTGCTTCCCGCAATTTCTGTGATTGCTGGTATATTCTCTACTCTAGGCGAAAATGAAATTTGTCCGCCTATGTTTTCCTCTTCTAAAAGTAATACTGTTTTGTTATTACGACGTAAGTTAAGTGCTGCAGTCATACCTGCTGTTCCAGCCCCTACAATAATTGTGTCATATATCATTATCTTCTATACTCCTCTGCAAATTTTTTGATATCACTTGCATTATTGTATTTGAAAACGCCTTCATTTGTACAAGATACCATTGTAGGTGCTTGTTTGATTTTATATTTTGCTGTCATTTCAGTATCTTCTTCCGCATCAACAACTTTATAATTAATATTTGCTTTTTCTAGTATCATTTTTGCCATTTTGCATTTTGGGCAATCTTTTCTACTAAACAAAATTAGTCCATCATTATTACCTATTATTGCATCTTTTTCATCTTCTATTTTATCTTCTTTTTCCAAAATCACTTTGCTTCCATCTTTCTTTAATAAAGAATTTTCTATATCATAAACTACTCTTTCTTTGAATTCTTGTGATTTCCCAATATTCCAATTACGCACTGGACGGTAATAACCCGTTATTCTACTATAAACTTCAGTTTGCTCTCCACATTCGGGACAAACATAATGCTCACCAGCAATATATCCGTGATTTTTACAAACCGAATAAGTAGGTGAAATAGTATAGTAAGGTAATTTATAATTTTCTGAAATTTTTCTTATTAACGCTCTAGCTGACTTCCAAGAAGGCAATTTCTCACCTAAAAATGCGTGGAAAACAGTACCAGATGTATATAAAGTTTGCAATTTATCTTGTATATCTAGTGCATCAAAGATATCAGAAGTATAACCAACTGGCAAATTAGTACTATTTGTATAATATGGTGTATCTTCATTCTCTGTTGCTGTTACGATGTCCGGCCATTTTTTACGGTCGTGCATCGCTAGACGATAACTTGTACTTTCTGCTGGTGTTGCTTCTAGGTTATAAAGGTCTCCGTACATTTCTTGATAATCACTAAGTCTATTTCTCATATAATTTAGTACATCTTTACTAAATTCTTGAGTTTCTACACTTGTCATATCTTTTTTTATCCATTTAGCATTTAGACCTGCTTCATTCATACCCAACAATCCGATTGTACTAAAATGGTTAGAAAAATCACCCAAATAACGTCTTGTATAAGGATATAATCCCTCATTAAGTAATTTAGTAATTATTGTACGCTTTGTTTTTAATGACCTTGCAGCGATATCCATAATTTTATCTAATCTTAAATAAAAATCTTTTAAATCTTTAGCTAAATATGCAATTCTTGGCATATTAATAGTAACAACACCAATAGAACCAGTTGATTCGCCACTACCAAAGAATCCACCGCTCTTTTTACGCAATTCTCTAAGGTCAAGACGCAAACGACAACACATACTTCTTACATCACTAGGTTCCATATCACTATTTATATAATTACTAAAATATGGAGTACCATATTTAGATGTCATTTCAAATAATAAACTATTATTTTCAGTATCAGACCAATCAAAATCTTTAGTAATAGAATATGTAGGAATAGGATATTGGAATCCTCTACCATTAGCATCACCTTCAATCATAATTTCGATAAATGCTTTATTAACTATATCCATTTCTTTTTGACAATCTTTATATGTAAAGTTTTGTTCTTTACCCGCTACGATTGCTGGAAGTTCTGCTAAATCATTAGGAACCACCCAATCTAAGGTAATATTACTAAATGGTGCTTGAGTACCCCAACGAGATGGAGTGTTTACACCAAAAATAAATGATTCTATACATTTTTTAACTTGGTTATAACTCATATTGTCTACTTTTACAAAAGGTGCTAAATATGTATCAAATGAAGAAAATGCTTGTGCGCCAGCCCATTCATTTTGCATAATTCCTAAGAAATTTACCATTTGATTACACAAAGTTGCTAAATGACTAGCAGGAGATGAGGTTATTTTTCCAGAAACACCGCCCAAACCTTCTTGGATAAGTTGTTTCAATGACCAACCTGCACAATATCCGGTAAGCATAGATAAATCATGAATATGCATATCAGCATCTTTATGTGCTCTTGATATTTCTTCATCATAAATTTCACTTAACCAATAATTCGCAGTTATTGCACCCGAATTTGATAAAATTAATCCGCCTACTGAATAAGTAACTGTCGAATTTTCTTTAACTCGCCAATCACTAACCTTTACATAGCTATTTACTATATCTTTATAATCTAAAACTGTCGACCTAACATTACGAAGTTTTTCTCTTTGTTTTCTGTATAGAATATAAGTTTTTGCAACATCAGCATAACCTGCTTGAACTAAAACATTTTCAACACTATCTTGAATAGCTTCTACAGTAATTAAATCATCTTTGATTTTAGGTTCAAAATCAGCAGTAACTTTTAGTGCCAACATATCAATTATAGTAGGATGATATTGTTTACCCTCCGCTTCAAATGCTTTTGTAATTGCTTCTGCTATTTTTTTAATCTCAAAATCTACTAATTTGCCGTCTCTTTTATATACCCTGTACATTATTTGCCTCCATATTTCTACATTTTTCTTCTTTTCTATTGTATCAAATATTAATTTTTATGTCAATAGGAAAAACACAAAATGTTGTATGTTTTTTAAACGCAAAACACTACATATTGTTATATGCCTCTAATCTCAACATTATTAACATATCGTTTTACTCGTGTTTTTGCGTCTATCATTTCATTTTTAGGCATAGCGTGTAAATTACTTCCGATAAGGTCTCCGCTGTCTACAAAATTTTGCAAATAATACGCTTTTGCATTTGCTATAATTTTACCTATATCGTCAAAATCTTCCACCGTATGAAATTCGGCAACTACTGTAGTTCGAAATTCATAATCTATATTACTATTTTTAATTAATGCAATACTTCTTTTTATTTTTTCTTTATCAAAATTATTTATGCCTGCCGTTATTGCATATTTTTCCAAACTATTTTTTATATCCATAGCGATATAGTCAAGCAAATTATTGTTAAGCAAACTTTCAAGTTTTTCTGGATTATAACCATTTGTATCCAACTTAACTAAATATCCTAAATCTTTTACCTTTTTGATAAATTCTTCTATATCATTTTGCAAAAGAGGCTCTCCACCTGTTATACAAACTCCATCAAGCACACTTTTCCTTTTTATTAAATGCTTAAGTACCTCTTCTTCCTCTATGTCATCTTCACCATTACGAGTAAATACTAACGATGCATTGTGACAAAATGGACATCTAAAATTACAACCGCCTGTAAAAATTGTACAAGCTGTTTTTTCAGGGTAATCTAGTAAGGTTAATTTTTGTAACCCTTTTATTTTCATCTACTGCCTCCAATTTTTGTACCTTTTAAGTATAACAAATATATTTGCAAAAAACAATATTTACAAAAATTATTATAGGAAATTTACTAAAAAAATACCCTTGCAAATTGTTGCAAAGGTATTTCATTTTTGTTTATTTTTTTATTACTAAGTTTTAAGCAAATACACTTGGTAAAACAATAGCACCATATTTTGCTTTTGCATCATTTAGTCTAGCTATTTGTGCATCTAATTCAGCAGTAAATTCTTTTGGTAAAGCAATTTTACTGAATATTTTAGCCATTCTATCCATTTTAGCAAGATATTTGTCTACACGAAGTGAGAATTGTTCATTATATTCTTTTTCTGTATAGTCATGGTCTAAGTTGTCAGCAAATAATTTCTTTAAATCTTCATATCTAGGAATCAAACCAACTGGAGTAGAAATAGCTTTATATTCGTTATTAACTCTACCATCAGCCCATAAAACCCATACTTTCTTATCTAATTTGGAATTTGTATATTGACCTTGTTCATTCTTAAGGAAATAATTAGTACCATATACAGTAGGAGCTTTATCAAAGCTTTTACCAAATTTAAGATGATCTTGGATATATTGTGGAAGAGGTACAGATACAAAATCAAGATTTGCCATTGGATTATGAACACGAACGCCTTCTTGTCCAATAGTAGCTGAAGTTGTTTCTGATTCTATAGTAGCACCAATGAACACACCGTGTGCCCAACTTAAAGATTCTACACAAGGAATAGTAGTATCAGAATCACGACCACCATAAATAATACCGCTTACCTTAACTCCTTCTGGATCGTTAATAGTAGAATCAGCATTATCAAGTTCGTTTACTCTAATTGTATATCTAGCATTCTTTGATGAATAAGGAATTTCATTTCCTTTTGCATCTTTTTTGCCTTCTTTCCAATCACCACTATAGTTGATACCTTCGTTAGGAACATCAATACCCATTCCTTTCCAATAAGGAATACCATCATTTACAAGAATGTTTGAGAAAATTATTTCTCTAGGTGTATTTAATGCACCAAAAATAAGTGGATCATCTTTTCCATTAACATCTTGAATGATACCAAAAATACCAGACTCTACATTAACACCACGAAGTTCACCAGCAACATTACGCAAATAAGCAATATCATCACCAACAATTGTTTGTCCAGGTATCATAGCTGTACTTGTCTTACCACAACCACTTGGGAAAGCGCCTGTAAAGTAAGTTGTACGACCAGGTTTACCATGAGTGCCCATCAAGAACATATGTTCTGCAAGCCAATCTTCATTGTTAGCCTTTTGAATAGCCAATCTGAATGCAAGTTTTTTCAAACCAACGCTGTTTCCAGCATATTGGTTATTAACTGTATAAACTCTATTTTCATCAAGGTCTATATATATACGACGTTTGTCAGTATTAACTGTTTTACCATCTTTCAATTCTCCAGCAGAATGCAAGAAGAAGAAAAATTTGTTATCATTTGAATTTCTCTTAAATTCTTCGTAACCAGCTCTGTACAAAATTTGTTCACTATGTGTTACATAAGCAGAATCAGTTATTTGCATAGCTCTAATTGAGAATTTTGAACTTGTAGGTCCTAAACAGAAGAAACTTACTACCATTTCTTTTCCTTCCATAATACCTTTCATAATTTCACGAACTTCTTTTGTTCCTTCATCATGATCCATTGCATTAACTGGCATACCCCAATCAAGTTTTTTGCTAAGTAAATATCTAGTATTTCCTTTATCACGAGCTTGGTCATTAATACCATCATAGTGATAAGTATGTCCTTTCATGTCTAACTTAGTTTCTTCACCGTTTTTGATAGCTAAGCTACGAACATAAGCTATATCTTCAGCAGAATCTGTAAGCACTGTTACTTTAGCAGGTTTACATAGAGCAATTGCCTCATCCAAATATGCTTGTACTTGAGGATTTTTCAAAGCTTCTATTTTCTTTCTGTCTACATCATTAAAAATCATTTTCCAGTTCTCCTTAAATTATTTATATTACAATATTAAAAAAAATATCTAACGTCCGCCATAATAATATTGTTACATATATTATAAACTATTTATAAAAAAAAGCAAATAAAAAACGCATTTTTTAGAAATTTTTAGAAATTTACAAAAAAAATATCTAATTATATACTTTTAATATTAAATTGCTTCAATTAAGAATTTTTATGCTTATTTATATTGCAAAATTATTATTTATTCCAAGTCGTAATATTAACAATTTTAGCATAAGATTGGATAATCTTTACTACTTTCAAACTTACATTTGTATCATTATAATCATTTGGCATAGCATATGGTTCTTTATTATCTTTCATAGCAACTGCCATTTCCATAGCTTGACAAATATCTTTAGTTGTTATTCCCCCAATAACTATACTACCTTTATCCAATACTTCAGGTCTTTCGGTACTTGTTCTTATAAGTACAGCTGGGAAATCTAATAATGCTGATTCTTCACTTAAAGTACCGCTATCGCTAAGTACACAGTAAGAATTTTTTTGTAATTTATTGTAATCGAAAAATCCGAATGGTTTCAAATTTGAAACTAGTGGATGGAATTTGAAATTACGCTTTTCTATAAACTTTTTGCTTCTTGGATGAGTAGAATAAATAACAGGCATATTATAGCTTTCAGCAATATTATTAATTGCCGTCATCAAACTCATAAAATGTTCTTCATTGTCAATATTTTCTTCTCTATGACTTGACAATAAAATATATTTATTAGGTTTTAAATCTAATTGTTTTAACACGTCACTATTCTCTATCTTATCTTTATAGGTATCAAGAACTTCTTTCATAGGTGAACCTGTCACAAACATAGATTTTCCATCTATTCCTTCACTTAATAGATATCTTCTACTATGTTCGGTATATGGCATATTTATATCACTAATAGAATCTACAATTCTACGATTTATCATTTCTGATACATTCCAATCCCAACATCTATTACCTGCTTCCATATGGAATATTGGCACTTTCAATCTTTTAGCACTCACTGCCGCTAAAGCACTATTTGTATCGCCCAAAATAAGTACTGCATCAGGTTTTTCTTTTTCTATAATATCATAGGATTTTGCAATAATATTGCCCATTGTTTCGCCCAATGAATTACCAACAGTATCAAGATAATAATCTGGCTTTCTAAGTTCCAAATTTTCAAAAAAAACTTGATTTAATGTATAGTCCCAATTTTGTCCTGTATGAACTAGTATATGGTTAAAGTAGCGGTCACAAGCCTTTATACAAGCACTAAGTCTTATAATTTCTGGTCTTGTCCCTAATATTGTCATTACTTTTAATTTTTCCATAAATTTTTTCTCCTATAATTATATTTTATTGCACTAGTTTTTTTATGCCAGGTATTTTGTTTAATACAAAAGTTATCATTAATCCAACTACAAACACCGTAAATATCAAAAATAAACAGCTTGAAAAATAATCTTTTATTGGGAATAATATACCCAACAAAGAAATCAACATTATGTGTATTAGATAAAGTCCAAAAGTCATTTTGCCCAAATTTGTTATCAAATAAAAATATTTTTCTTTTATTCTTAACCCTATTTCTTTTAATAATATAAACAAACCAATAGCATACATATATACCCAAATAGATGTTTGTGAATACATTGTTGAAGAATACACTTTTGCTATATCCAATTCTAAATATTGCATAAAATACATTAATCCAAATCCAATTAATCCAATAAATATCAAAATTACTTTTTTGTTTTTTGATGGTTCAAAATTTTTAATGTACCAACCTAAAATAAAATATGATAAATAGCCCATTACAAATTCTAAATGGAAATTATTAATAAAAGCTGCAACATTAGAAACATCAACTTTTCCTATATTTTTTAATATATTAACAATTGTGGGTATAAAAATTGCTGCTATAAAAGAAATAATCAAAAAATATTTTATTTGCATTTTATTTTCTTTTTTTACCCAAAGACGCAATATTGGCAATAATAAATAAAAGCCAATTAACATAAGAAGATACCAATATGCTGTTTTATTTGACAATAATACATAGAAGAATTCATCAACCATTGCTTTAGTACTAGCTACATCATTTTGCAAAGCCAAAAGAATTACTCTATAAATTCCATTTATTATTGACCAAACTAGGTATATAGAAACCATTCTAGGTATATATCTTTTAAATATTTTCTCATTAGTAATATTTTTACTTTCATCAAGTAAAAGCATTCCAGTTAACATAGCAAACATTGGTACAGCAGGTCTAGTTATACTAAGTAAAAAATTGCATAACCAAAAACTTTTATCATTTGCAGCAGGTACCCACCCGCATGTATGATTTACTATTACCAAAAACATTGCTACAATCCTAATAAAATCAATATACACCTTTCTATTATTCTTTAAACAAATATTATTATTATTTAAAGAAATATCCATAAATTCCCCTCCTATACTTCTAAAAAATATGTGTCAGGTTTATTAGGATCAAAAATTTCATTACACCACATTACGGTAACCATATTTTCTTCGCCTAAATTTTCTATATTATGAGTATAACCAACCGGTATATCCACTACTTCCAATTTTTCTCCCGACAAGAAATATTCTATTATCTTATCGCTATCTATCTTACGAAATCTTATTACACCTTTGCCACTAACTACCAAAAACTTTTCGTTTTTTGTATGGTGCCAATGTTGCCCCTTAATGATATGAGGTTTAGATACATTAATACTTACTTGACCATTATTAATAGTGTGCATAAATTCAGTAAAACTGCCTCTATCATCACAATGTGAATTTAATTTATAACTAAATTCATCTTCTGGTAAATAGCTAAGAAAAGTTGAATATAATTTTTTTATAAAACTGTCTGACATATCAGGTATATTCAAGTTTTTACGACTTTCTACAAAACTGTATAAACTATCCACGATATGCCCCAAACTAGCCGTGTGTTCTATATCAACACAACAAAAACCATCAATTATAGTTACATCATCATTTATTGCATTAATAAAATTACGCATAACATCATCAATATAGACTAAAGTCAATTCATAATTTCTATCATTTACTTTAATTTCTAGACCTTTTGCTATATTATTACAAAAAGTGGCTACTGCACTATTATAATTGGGACGACACCATTTTCCGAAAACATTAGGCAAACGGAAAATGTAAGTTTTTACATCATTTTCGATACCATACTCACGAATGTAATTCTCGCCGGCTAATTTACTCTTGCCATAATCATTATCTAATTTAGCTTGAATAGAACTACTCATTAATATAGGTGCCTTATTATTATACTTTTTCAAATTAGTTAGAAGTTTTGTAGTAAATCCAAAATTACCTTCCATAAATTCACTTACTTCTTGAGGTCTGTTTACCCCTGCAAGATGAATTACAAATTCGCAATTTTTGCAAAAACTATCCAATTGCTCTTCTGTTGTATCAATATCGCAAAGTAGCAATTCTACATCAGTTATAAATGGATATAATTTAGTTTTGCCTTCCTTTATATTATTAAGTTCCGCAACCAAATTTTTACCAACAAATCCTTTAGCTCCTGTGACAAGTATTTTCATTTTACTTCTCCCACTTAGCTAATTCTTCTTGGATATATTCCAAACTTAATAATTTTTCTTTTACTTGTTCTATATTAAGTAATTGAGTATTGTTACTATTAAATTCGGATAATTTAGCTCTTTCTTTTTCGCCTTCTTTGAAAAATTTATCATAATTAAGATCTCTCTTGTCACAAGGTACTCTATAAAAATCGCCCATATCTAACGCTTGAGCACATTCTTCATTAGTAAGCAAAGTTTCGTACATTTTTTCACCATGTCTAATACCAATTACTTTAATTTCTTCACTATCACCTTTAACAAAAAGCTCTTTAACCGCCTGACATAAAACTTCAATTGTACAAGCTGGTGCTTTTTGGACTAAAATATCTCCGCTTACACCGTTTTTGAAAGCAAAAATTACCAAATCAACAGCTTCATCTAAGCTCATAATAAATCTAGTCATTTTAGGCTCGGTAACCGTAAGAGGATAACCGTTTCTTATTTGGTCTATAAATAGAGGAATAACGCTACCTCTACTGCACATTACATTGCCATATCTAGTACAACAAATAGTTGTTTTTTCAGGAGATACTGTACGGGATTTTGCTACAATAACTTTTTCCATCATTGCTTTAGATGTACCCATCGCATTAACAGGATAAGCAGCCTTGTCCGTTGATAAACAAATAATTCTCTTAACGCCTTCTTCTATCGCTGCGGTTAGCACATTATCAGTACCAAGTATATTTGTGTTAACAGCTTCTATTGGGAAAAATTCACAACTAGGAACTTGTTTTAATGCCGCTGCGTGGAAAATATAATCCACTCCATACATTGCATTTTTTACACTTCTTAAATTTCTAACATCACCAATAAAAAACTTTATTTTATTAGAAAATTCTGGGAACTTTAATTGATAAAAGTGACGCATGTCATCTTGTTTCTTTTCATCACGACTAAAAATCCTTATTTCGCCTATGTCTGTTGCTAAAAATCTATTTAATACTGCGTTACCAAAACTACCTGTACCGCCAGTTATCATTAATGTTTTACCTTTAAAAATACTCATTTTGTCTCCTTTTATTTTCTTTTAATCTAAATAATAGATTATTTTATTTGTGTATTACATACGCATATATACTTATGCTTAATTATTTATTATACTATTTGTAGACAGATAAATCAACCACTATTTGTTATCATCATCATCTGTGTCATCTGATTTATTCTCTTCTTTGTCAATTTTTTCTTCTCTACTTTCTTTATTTGTATTTTTATTACCGAACAACTTTGTTTTTATTTTATTCAAAATAATGTTAGCATCAACACCCATAAATAAAGTTGATTCTATTACATATCTAGTATTTTTCCTTGTCTTTTTAAATAATGTCGGCATAATAAAATTAGTAAGACATTGCGTTAGCAAGGTCGCTATAGCCGCACCATTTATTCCCCAAATAGGTATTAACAAATAATTTACTAAGATATTCATACTTGCCCCTACAGAAGTAAAAATTAGCTCGTATTTTTGCAAACCTTCGCAAAGTAACCATATATTTTTAATAGCACCTATATATGCAAACGCACAGTACCAAACTGCAATTATTAGCGGTCCATTTGCTCCTGCATATTGTGCTCCATATAATATCATTATAATATATTTAGAAAATATAGTAACGAAAGTAGCATATAAAATACTTGACCATATGATGCCAGTATAAGTCTGCTTTAACCTTTTAACATATAACGCTTCATTATTTTGTTTATTACTCATAATTATCGGACTTACCGAGGCTATTACAGATGCCGGTACAAAGCTCCATAAACCACAAATGACAATAGCTACTGAATATAGACCTACTTGTTTTGTCCCTAGCATTTGCCCAATCATTACTTTATCTACTTGAGCATAAATAGTTGCCATTACAGCGGCAATCATAAAATGATATCCTTGTTTCAACATGTATCGTCCATACTTAAATGAAAATTCTAATTTTTTGCCGTGATTTGCGAAATAAGATATAAATAGGAAAATACCAACAAGTAACGCATCTAACGTTGCTGAAAAAGCAAACCATTCAATACTTTTATCTAAAACTAAAATAATTACTTTATAAACAGCAGCTGTAGTATATGCTATCATACTTAGTAAAGTCGTTACTTTCGATCTTAATTGCGATTGATACCAATAATCGATTGTATCAAATATAGAAAACAAAAGTGCCATTGATTGTAAAATAGCTACTGTAAATATTACTTTATCATTTGGTTTTAATAAATAAAGAATAAAGACTACCGCAAACATTGAAATGCAACTTGAAACCAATCGCATTATTAGGGCTGTCCCAATTATTTTTCCTTCATTTCCTTTATCTTTATCTTTAACCAGCTCATTTACTATAATACCATTAAGTCCAAGAGAACTAACAGCGGTAAATAAAGCCACATAAGAGGCAACATAATTTATAACCCCATAACCAGAAGGTCCAAGATATCGAGCTGTAAAAATACCAACTAAAAAAGTAACTAGCATATGGAACACTTTGCTAACTACCATCCAACTCATATTTTTAAAAAATTTCTTTTTCAATTTAGTACCTCTTAGTTCTTAATATTATATTACTCATATATTTTTATTACCTTTTCCCCTATTTCTATTGCCAAAAGAAAGCATAGTTGCCCACTTGCAAATAATTTGTAAGCAAACCTGGTATTAATAAAAAGCAAACACCAAATATTGCATATAATAGACTTGTTAATTGATTAATACTTCTATCTTCAATCGCACCCTTATTTACACTATTAGGCACTATTATCATAAGATAAATTGAAAAATAGAAAGTGATTCTTCCAGTAATAGAACTTATATTCCCGAATAATTGGCATAAGACAGCGACTAAGAACACATTCATAAAGAAATCAACTTCATTTTTGTTTCCATCTCTATTGGCAAAGAAATATAGGAAATAAGTTAGAGCAAAGAATATACTCAATAGCCCAAGTCCATCACCTTTTTCCAAATATCCTAAATATGCCGGCATGAATGTTGATAATATTGCACTTGCAATTTGTTTTGCAAATAAAAAAATAATAAACATAATAATTAGAAATACCGGTAAATCTTTTTTGCAAATTCTAAAATTTCTTACTAAAAATATTACACCAAATACAATTGCCGATTTATGAAATAGGAATGCAATAAATACCCAAATAAAAAATCTTATATATTTTTTTCGATATATTCTATCAAAAGCCACTATAGTAAAAGCAATTGCCATAATTTGTCTAAGTGCAGAAAAAGAGAATATGTACAAACCAATACCCATATATATAAGATATGACAATAAAGGATTATCTGAATACTTATATATAAACCAAGCTATTATTACATTTACAATTATTGCAATAGAACATAAATATAATTGCCAATTATTAAAGCAAATTATACTCATAATTTTATTAAAAATAACAAAACCGGTTTCATAATAGCCTTTTTTTATAAAAGCGACTAATTCAACCAAATTCATTTTTGAAATTGGCACAAACATCAATTTATTATAATTAACTAAATCTATGCCTACTGTCATACCTCTCATACACTGAATAGCTACTATTCCAGCACAAGAAAAAATTACCGCCAATTTTTTTGATTGTTTGGTTTTGTACCCAATAATTGTATTAACAGCTATTAAATATATAATTAATATTATGTGTATAAATTCCATACTATAAAATTTTTCCTCTTAATTTTTTCCTATATCGTTATTAATGATTTTTAACAACTTATTTTGATTTTCTATAACATTATGGTTTTTATTAGCCATAATGATTGCTTTATCTGCCATATCTATTCTTAATTTTTCATTACTAATAACAATTTGTAATTTTTCAAGCAATTCTTCCTTATTGGTAGCAACAAATGCACATTCATTATTTATAAGATACTGCATTGATGCTACATCTTTCGGACCATAAGCAAACAAACACCTATTTGAAGATAAACTATCGGCTATTTTGGTTGAAAATGAATACCTTACACCTTCTCTTTGTTTTTCACCAAAATCTTCCACATGCAATAATATGTCACTATTTTCCATAACTTCTTTTACTTGTTCATAATTTATCGAGCCTTTATAATTTAGCCCGTCAACATTAAGAATATTATTAAGTATCCAACTTCTATTTTCACCAGTATATACATTAAATTCGATTTCAAGATTATTATATACTATTGTTTTGGCAATATCAATTAAAGACTTATACCTATCCCAACTAATATTCCCTAAAAATGACATAACTATTTTATCTTCGCCTTTTTGTTTAGGTAAAAAGGGGACAATACTTGATGTCGTATATATCACATTGCCTTTTTTATGAAAAACTTCGCTATATTTTTCTTCCATATAATCATTAAGTGCTACAAATTCAGACTTTTTCATAAGTTTATTAGTAACATTTCTATATGATTTTTTATTATAACAATCCAAAAGGGAAGTAGATTTAGAAAAACTATTTACATAAAAATCATCAACCCAATAAGTAATAATTGGTATACTATATTTTTTTGCTATTTTTAGCACTATTTTCTCACTAAAAACATAATTAGAACCATAAAAGAAAATTGCATCAGGCTTAAAATCTTCTAGCCATTTTTTTAAGTTTTTTGACCACCAACTATTAAATGACCATAATAAATTTCGTGCAAATTTTGATATAGGTGATCTTTTGCTTCCATTTTGCAAAATTTGATTTTGTTTATTTCCAATTTCAATTTTACTGTCAAGATTTACTTTTCCACCGGCTTTTCCCAATTTTTTAATTGAGTTTAGCACATCAAAATCACTTATTCTATAAAAATTGTCACAAATTTCAGTTTGTGGGTCTTCTTTGTAAAAATAAAGCTGTGCAATATTTTCTTTATCCAATTTTGAAATAACTCAGCAATGGTACGACCGTTATTTGTATCCGAACGCATAGCATTATGACTTATTATAAGTACTTTTGGCTTTTTTTTCTCTTGCACAGTTTACCCCTTTATTTATTAATTCTCTTTTTTCCTAAAAACGTTACAAATACCCTTATCTTAATCATTTTATAATTTTAATTCTTTTACACAATGACTTATTCTGTCTGCACCTTCAGGTATTTTCATATAATCGCCATAACAATATTTTAGAAATTCATCATATTCTTCTAAGCCGAAAAATTGAGTATCTTCAAAATCATACAATTTAACATTTTCATAATAATTTACTTTCATTATTCTTTGGTCTAATGCCGTTCTATAATAATTACTCGGTACATTCTTTGAAAAAACTTTTTTTGCATTGTTTACCCAAAATTTTATAGTGAAAATATTTGCAAAAAATCCTATAAATCTGCGTTGATTATAGTTTTTTTTCACTTCCTTAAATTCTTTACCTTTTTCTACAATAGCATTATCTACATATTTATAATTACTACTAAAAGAAGCTAACCAATTATATATTCTGTATTTTCTATTTTGCTTCTTATCTATTTTACTATTACTATTTACATAATCTAAAAGAAAAATATCTACAAATACCCCCGAAGGAACTGGACATTTTTCCCCAGTATATAAATGTAAAACTGTTGTTCCTTTCATTTCTACTTTAGGTATATCTCTTGGATAATCTTTATATTTTTCGTTACAAACCATATGAATATCTTTTTGCTTATTTATTATATCCAATAATTTTTTATAATTTTCCCGTGTCATAGCAATATCAATATCATCATCCCAAGGGATAAATCCTTTATGCCTTACTGCCCCTAAAAAAGTACCAAATACTAGTGTATATTTAATATCATTTTCTATACAAATTTTGTGTACAATTTTCATAAGTTCTAAAGTTTTAGCTTGTACTTTTTTAATACCATTATCATCAAGTCTATATTCTGTAAAATATTTTGATTCAATTTGATCACTATTTAACATCTTTTATTTCCTCCAATAAATTCGCAATTTTTTCATAAGTAATATTTCTATCAAAAGCAACTTCCGCCCATTTCCTATTATTATCACCCATAATTTTGCGTTTTTTACTATCTTGCATAATTTCTATAGCTTTTACAATTGTATTTATGTCACTGTTTTCACAATTAATTCCAATATTGCGTTCGTCAACTTCGTTCCTATATTCTTCACATTTTTGGGTATTGATAACTGGCAAACCTGCCATAGCATAATCACCAACTTTATTAATAATACTTTGTGCAGCATTATCTTTTATTGGGTTAACTGCCACATCATAAGCGACCAATTTGGTTACCATTTCTTCATAAGGTAAATATCCTAAAAATTCGCAATCAATATTATTTTCCACTGCCAAATTTTCAAAAGATTGCTTACATGGTCCGTCACCTAACACAACAAGTTTTATATTCTTATTGCCATTTTCATATAATTTTGCGATTGCTAATATGATTTTATCAAGTGTATAAGAACCGCCTAAAGTACCTATATAAACTAAAGTTAGTCTTTCATTTTCATTTTTAATAATACTATTAGCTATTTTATCAAACTTTTCTTTATCAGTACCTAAATAAGTTACTAAGCCATTTTTGCATTTTTTATTAACGGCTAAGCCTCTTACTAAATATGTTTTACTTACTGCAATAATCTTATCTGCTTGACGAAAAATTTTATTTGCTTGCAATGTAAATGGCAAATAAATTAAATTACCTATTATTGGTGGATTAAATACCATTTTGAAAGCTTCTGGCCATAAATCTTGTATGTCCACAACGAATTTAACTTTATTTTTTTTGCAATATTTAGCTAACAAAACTCCTACACTAAGTGAAGGCACCGCTAGATATACTAAATCAGGTTTTTTCCTATTATCCATATATTTTTTTACATTTTTACCAAATTGATTATGGCTTATAAATCTTTTTATACAAATATTTTTTGGATATCCACTTTCATAACAATGTGTCCATTTTATATCGTTTTCAGTATAATTCTGTTTTTCTTTTTGCAATTTGGGCATATGGGCAAAAGTGGAAGTAATAATTTCCACTTGGTGATTTTGTTTTAATTTATTCGCAATAGATACAAAACGACTGTTTGCACCATTTTCTTCTTCAAAATTTGCCACTATAATTATATCCATAATACCCCTTATCCTCTATACAAAGGAAAAAATGAAGAATTTTCATCAAAATCTTTCTTTCCCTTTCTTATATTTACTAATTTGTTATAAATATTTACATCAAATATTTTTTTCCCTATACTAAATTGATGGTCACCATTTTTGTTGAAGCTTTTCTTGAATTTGTATAATCCGCTATTACTATTCGAGCCTACTCCGCCACCTAAGTGTAATTTTTGTTTTTTACCTACATAATCACAAGCGACAGTATAAAGTAATAAATTCATTGGTGCTAGATTCATATATTCTCTTATTGCCCCCGACAAATGATAATGAACATAATTTTTACCCCACATAATTATGGACGCCCCAATAACCTTACCATCCAATTCTGCATAATACATAGTAGAGCAATCGTTCATTCCTTCTCTTATTGAATCATAAAATTCCTTTTCAAAATAATAATATGCTTCTGCAATATCCCTTTCCATCGTTGCATTGTATATTTCTATAAATTTATCATATATTTGCGCCGAATTATCTTTTTTTATTACCACACCTGCGTTTATTGCTTTTCTTATTACATTGCGGTATTTACTTTTTATATTTTCATTAATTTTTTCTTCACTATCTAAATCAATAGCAACCGTTTGCCCTAAATCTATTACTTTATAAATATCATTTACCTTTTGTGCATTTTCAAGTAATGGATGGAATCTAACAAACTCTGATATTATATTATTTTCTTGACACAACTTTGTATATTCTACATCTAAATGCTTAATTTCTTCTTTAGCAATATTGCCCTGAATAAGCCAACCGCCATATCCATAAGGTGTAATTATATCATAATATTTATTTTCTCTATCTAATTCAATAACTCTTTTCATAACAACATTAATTGCCATTACATTTTCTGTATGGTAATAAAAAAGCATAGGCTGTCCATCACCGTGCAAAACAAATGGTTGTAAATATTCAAATGTATAATAAATATCCACATTATCAAATTTTTGAATAATTTCATCCCACGATATTTTATCTTTAATTATTTCTATCATCTGATTTTATCCTCTATATGCAGGGAAATATCCACTCCCGACCGATTTATTAAGTTTTTTTACTAATTTATTATAAATAATATCATTATCTATTTTTTTTCCTACAAAAAAAGGTAAAATACCATCTCTAGCAAAACTTTCTTTAAAATGGTAAAGTCCTTTTTCATCATTTGCTACTCCACCTAAATGGAATTCTTCTATTCCCTTTTCAAATGCCCATTTTGATACTTCATATAAAACTAAATGGTTCCCACAATAATTTGAATAATCCTTATTGTTACCTGACAAATGATAGTGAATATATTTATCATTATACAAAAATAAAGATGCCGAGATAGGTATATCTTCATAAAAAGCAACCGCCGTAACGATATTGCCTTGCATCATTTCAATTGTATTTTGTATATAATCTTTTTGAAATTTGTAATAATCAGAAACATCATTTTTTTGCAACATTTTACAATATAAATCATAAAATTCTTCTAATTTTTCAATTCCAAAATATAATTTAACTTCCACTCCTGACTTTATTGCTTTACGAATTTGATTTCGACATTTGCTTGAATATATTTTTTCAAAATAATCTTCATTTTTAAGGTCAATGAAAAATGTTATATTATTGTCTTGTAAAGAATACAAATTTTTAAAATCTTGAGCATTTTTTAGCCAAGGGGAAAATCTAATATATTCTGCTATAATTTTGTTTTGTTCACAGTATAATTTAAATTTTTCTTCATAATCAGTTAGTAATTTTAATTTATCACCATTACATTTAGTTATGCAAGGTCCATTAAATCCATAGGGTGTTATTAAATCATAATACAAATTATCATCTATATCCGTTGGTGTTTTTCTCTTGACAAAAGGATAAACAATTTGTCCTAAATCAGTATCATAGATAAATTCATCATAGATACCTTTTTCTAATTTTTCATTTAACTTTCCCCAATTAGGCAAGTAGTAAACATCAGGATATATCAATAGTTATACTCCTTCAGCACTTCAAAAATTCTTATCATATTATCTCTATTGTATCTTTGGTCAATAGGAAAACATAATATTTCATTATATATTTGCTTATTATCTCTAAATTTTTGGTCAGCAACTTGTTTACATTCTGGCCAAATAATTGGTGGATAAATATTATTCTTACATAAATGCTCGATTAGTTTTTCTCTATCCTTACAATAAATAGGGAAATAAAGTGGCACTTCATTTTTATTTAATTGTCCTAATATCGGTGTTATCATTCCGAATTCATCACTCATAAGATAAAGGTCAAGATAATTTTGCTTACGCATTTTAGCTATAAAATTCATATCTAGCGTATCTAAAATTTCTTTTGCTTTACTAGATATTACTTGCAACTTTTTATTTTCAATAATTTCGTTAGCATCAATAAGTAATTTTCTATATTCTGTTTTGATATTTTTATAAAGTGCATTCTCAAAATATGTATGTTGTAATGTAGCAATATCCGTATATATATTTGATATTTCATTGTCACTAGAATCTAATAATATTTCTTCATTACAAGCAATTATCGCACCTTCACCTACTCCACACCATTTGCGGATACTACCTACATAAAAATCTGCATTAACAAATTTTTGATTATTAAATAAGCATTGCGTAATGTCTTCTACTATAATTAAATTTTTATTTTTTTTGAGTTTCTTCTTGATTTTATCTAAATTATATTTACCAAAATAACTTTGCAAAAAAACAATGCACTTTTCTTTTTGGTTAGATACTTTTTTAATTAAATTATTAAAATTTATTAAATCTTTATTTACTCCATAATATTCTATATCTATATTACGATTTGCAAATGGTTCTATTACTGATTCGCAAGTATATACTGGTATAAATGCTTTAGATACTTTTGTTATTTCAATAATTTTACCTATCGCATTCCTTCCATTATTACAAAAATATTGATTTTTTTTATCTGTGTTTATATGAAAGCCATCGCCTTTTACTTCATTATCAAATATAAAATTAGAACCTATTTCTATTTTATTTGTTCCATTCTCTTCAATAAAAACATCGAATAACGATTTAACATTATTATTCGTTTCTACAATCGCTATATCTGATTTTTTAATCACCTTCATAACTGTTCTTATAATAATTTTAATATCATTAATTACTGACAAATTATTTATGTAATCTATATCATAAACAAATCTTTCATTCCACGGAGTTAGATTCCTGCCATTAATTTGTGCAAGTCCTGTAAGTCCGGGTCTGACTTTATGTCTTTTCTTTTGTTCATTTGTATAGAAAGGTACATATTGTACAGGTAAAGGTCTAGGTCCAACTATTGACATATCACCAATAAAAATATTAATTAATTCGGGTAATTCATCTATAGATAAATCACGAATTAGATTCCCGAATTTAGTAATCCTTTGGGTATCTGGCAATAAATTGCCATTTTTATCTTTTTTATTAGTCATTGTGCGGAATTTAAGCAATTCAAATATCTTACCACTTTTACCAATTCTTTTCTGTATGAAAAACGGATTACCACTCATTTTTATAGCAATTAACGAAGTAAAAAAGATAAAAAATGGTAGCAAAAATAATATAGCCAACCCGCTTAAAAAAATATCGAAACATCTTTTTATAAGTAAAGTTGGTTTTGCTGGGCTATCTTGCTTTATTGATTGATTAGCCACATAACACCTCATTTATTTTTGTTTGCTATATACTATTTTATTAATTAAATCAGCTATAAAAAGTATTTGTTCCTTTGTCATCTTTGTATCACTAGGCAAACATAAACTTCTATTAAATAAGTCCTCACTTATGCTTCCTTCTTCAAGTGATGAAAAGAAATCATATCCTTGAAAAACTGGTTGCAAATGCATAGGTTTCCATGCTGGTCTACTCTCTATATTATATTTTTGTAATTCATTTAGAATATCCATAAAATTACATTTACAATCTCTATTTAATGTAATTGCACTTAACCAATGATTAGGTTCTGAGTCTTTGGTATCAGGAATAAGGTCAATATAAGGATTATCCTTAAAACATTCCTTATATGTGTTATATATTGCTTTCTTTTGCTCTACTCTTTCTTTTAAACAGAACATTTGTCCTCTGCCGATACCCGCACTAATATTTGACATACGGTAATTATAGCCTATCTCTTTATGCTCGTACCAAGGAAATGGTTCTCTAGATTGTGTTGCCCAAAATAACAATTTATCTTTAATTTTTTTCTCACTAACAAGTACCATACCGCCACCTGAAGAGGTGATTATTTTGTTCCCATTAAAACTTAACACACTGATGTCACCAAAATTACCAGTTTGTTTTCCCTTATAGGTAGCACCCAAACTTTCAGCAGCATCTTCAAGAACTGGCGTATTATGTTCTTTAGCTATAGCAAGTAAAGTATCATAATCAGCTGGATTGCCATATAAATTCACGATAATTATTGCAGCTGGATTAGGATATTTCTCATAAGCTTTTCTTAATGCCACAGCGCCCATATTATATGTTTCATAATCACAATCAATAAATACAGGTGTTGCTTTACAATAATCTATTGCATTACAACTTCCACTAAAAGTAAAAGAAGAACAAAAAACAACATCATCTTTTTTTACACCTAAATACTTCAAACCTAAGTGAATAGCCGCGCTACCACTAGATAAAGCAAGTGCGTAAGGACGATTTACATACTTTACCATTGCATTTTCAAATTCGTTAACATTTTCTCCAAGTGGAGCTATCCAATTTTTCTTAAATGCATCTACAATATATTTCATTTCTTTTCCACACATATGTGGAGAACTTAAATAAATTCTATCATTCATAAATTTTTTCCTTCTTTATTTTTATTTTGCCCTTTTTATAGAAATAAGGCTCTATATTATTAGTAAATAATATTATACCTTTATAGATTTTTTTTGTCAAGAAAAGTTAAGTTCTAAATACTAAAGTAAAAAGTGTATAGATATTAAAAAATACTTTTAAATTTGTACAAATAATAGCAAAAAAGGAAGCTAATTTGCTTCCTTTTTTACTAACTTATGAAGATTTTTTTTATCTGTTGCGACCGCGTCCTGCATAACTACGACCACAGCCTCTACAGCTACGTCCAAAGCCACCGCCTTGACCAAAGCCAACGCCATTATTGGTACTATTATTAGCACCAAAACCAGTTGCTCCATTGTTTGCTCCAAAACCTAATCCCATTCCTCTGCCATAACCCGTATTTAAGTTATTGTTTGCATTGGTATTATCGTTTTGCACTGTACAGTTTCTTCTACATACTCCTCCAATTGGACCTGTACCATTTGGACCTGTTCCATCTAATCTTGGCATATTATACCTCCTTTATGCTTAATTTATTTAGTTCGTTTTTAACATATGTTATTTACTACAACATCATACTAACATTGTTTTTAGCATATGTCAATAATTATTACCAATTATTTTATTTTTTTTCAATTTATTTTAAAATTTATTTTTGTTTTTTGGAAATAGCCTTTGATAAATGCTTATTTTTAAATATTTTTTTATTGTCAATAATATATTATATGCTTCCATTGACAATTTTGGATTTAAAATGTTATAATTTTAATAATTTATTATGGAGCTTATTTTGATGAAAAACTTATTATTGGATATACCATGGACAGGAAAAGTAGAAGCTATCGCTTTTGAAGTAGGGGGTTTAACCGTGCAATGGTACGGAATAATTATTACCTTATCAATGCTTCTTGGGCTTGCTTTAGCTGTTAAACTAACAAAACGAATTAACCTAACTAGTGATGATTTGATTTCATTATTTTTATGGGCAATTCCTCTCGCTATCATTGGGGCAAGATTAGGACATGTCATATCAAGATATCAAACATATTTTACATCACCCTATGATTGGAATGCATTTGTAGATACGATAGCTATTTGGAATGGTGGTCTTACTATTATGTGGGGTGTTCCGGCAGGAGTACTTGGCGGATTTATTTGGTCAAAAGTTCACAAAAAAAATTATTTGCAAGCTGTTGATATAATTTTACCTGTAGTCCTAATTTGTCAAGCACTTGGGCGTTGGGGCAACTTTTTTAATCAAGAATTATATGGACAATTAATTACTAATCCTAATTTACAATGGTTCCCTATGGCAGTTTTCATTGCTAACAAAGGTGCTTGGTATCAAGCTACTTTCTTCTATGAATCCATTCTTGATATGATAGGATTTTTTGCATTATGCTATGTATCATCACATTTTGCGATTAAAGGCAAAGGGATATTTGGATATGCTTTTTGGTATTGTATGGTGCGAGGTTCGTTAGAATTTATTCGTGATGACGGAAGTACGAATGCTTTCGATAACGGCGTTAACTCAGTAATGATTTATTGTTATGTAATTGCTGGAATTGCTCTAATAGGATTTATTCTAAGCATAATATACAACAAAAAGAAAGGCAACAAAATATTTTATAAACACGGTATTCCTCCGCTACCGCCTATTAATCCACAGAAAATTATGCCGGTTACTAATATAAAATAATCTAAAAATTATATTATAAAACTACAAGCATCTATTCGTAAAAATAGATGCTTTTTTATTGTTTTTTATTCTTTAAGTTAGCCATTTTACTCTTGAAAAAAAATAATATTGACTAAAATTTATAATTATGTTATAGTTAATTAAAAGTTTTAATTAATCATTTATTAAAGGAGATTATAAGAAAAATGAAAATAGTAATTGGATCAGACAAATCAGGATTTACACTAAAAGAAGCTGTAAAAAATTATTTAGATTCTCAAGGAATTGAATACGATGATTTAGGTACTCAAAAATTTGAAGAACCTGTACCTTATTATATAGTAGCAAGCAAAGTTGCCCCTAAAATAGCAGATGGCACATACAAAAAAGGTGTTCTTATTTGTGGAACAGGAATGGGTATGAGCATAGTAGCTAACAAACATAAAAATGTTTATGGTGCTTGTGTAGAAAGTTTATATGCTGCAAAAATGTGTAGAGCTATTAATAATGCAAATGTATTGTGTATGGGCGGTTGGGTTATTGCACCAGAAATGGGCATAAAAATGGTAGAGGCTTTTCTTAATACCGAATTTTTACAAGATTTAGAAGATTGGCGTCAAACTTTCCTTATAAACGCAGAAAAAGAAGTTAAAAAAATAGAGGAAAATATCTATGATTAATAATTTTTTTTATAACCAACCTGTAAAAATCAGTTTTGGTGCTAATACGGTAGATAATCTTGAAAAAATTATTAAAGCAAATAATTTTGATAAAGGTATTCTTATTTGTGACAAATTATTTGAGAAAAACGGACTTGCTAATAAAATATTAGCTAATACACCTAGTTTGGTAGCAATTTATAGTGATATTACACCAAATCCAATGCTTAGCGAAGTAAAAAAATGTACAAGTCTTATGAAAAGTTATAATGCAAATTTTGCAGTAGCACTAGGCGGAGGTAGTTCTATAGACCTTGCTAAATTTAGTTGTTCGTTCTTTTATGCTGAATTACCTATTGAAGAATATTTTTATAAAAGAAGTGTATTTTCAAATAATCACTTGCCACTTATCGCCATTCCTACAACAGCAGGAACGGGAAGTGAAGTTACTTCAGTAAGTGTTTGCAACGATGACACCACAGGAACAAAAGCACCGCTTAATTGCAACAACTTTTATCCATATATGGCTATTATAGATTCTAGTTTAACGTTAAGTGTACCACCATTTATAACAGCTTGTACAGGACTAGATGCGTTTAGTCACGCAATAGAAGGTTATTGGAGCAAACAAAACCAACCTATTTGTGATATATTCGCAGTAGAAGCTGGCAAACTTATTTTAGAAAATATTTTTAAGGCGTACCAAAATGGGTATGACAAGGAAGCTCGTAATAATTTAAGTATGGGTGCCTTGCTTGCAGGACTAAGTTTTGGATTGCCAAAAACTGCCGCTGTTCACGCTTGTTCTTATCCACTTTCTATTGATTATCATTTGAGTCACGGGGAAGCTTGTGCATTCACATTGGACGGGTTTATTCGTGCTAATACAAATGAAAGACTTACAAGTTATGCAAAAGCACTTGGATATAATTCTACTTACGAGTTAGCCGATAAAATATTAGAACTTAAAAAATTAATGGGATTAAAAATTACCTTGCAAGATGCTAACATAGTAAATGTTGACAAATTAGTAAATGACTGTTTGTCACATCCATTAATGCAAAATAATCCAGTTATTCTTACAAAAGAAGAATTAACTAGTTTATTTATTAATCTAAAATAGAGATAAAATGAAAAAACAATCAGTTACCAACCCAAAAGGGTTACGAAAAAACAATAAATCCAATATTTTATGGCAACTTTATAATGAAGGTAGTTTGTCAAGATTGCAACTAGCTAAAAAATGTAAACTTACCACTCCATCAATTACACAACTAATTCAAGAATTATTTGAAGAAAATGCAGTACTTGAAATGGGTGCTGTACAACGAAATGCGACAGGAAGAAAAGAAGTCCTAATTGATATAAATTATGACCATTTTTTAAGTATTAGTGTAAATATTGAAGCAGACAATACGCATATATCAGTTATTAGTCTTAACAATATAAAAGAAGATATGATAATAAAAACAGCTTCATTAAATTTGCAAAAAAATATTGATGTTTTCGCAGAAAACATAAAAACTTATATAACTAAATATCCACAAGCTATTTCTATATGTATTGGCGTAGTTGGCAAAATAGATTACATAAACGGGGTAGTTGAAAACAGTTATGGCATTTTTCCAAACAATTTTGCACTAAAAACTGCTTTAGAAAATGAAAAACTTGAATTACCTATTTATATAGTAAACAATGTTATTGCTCAAGCATTATCATTAAAGACTAAAAGTAATTCAGATTTTTTATATATAAAACATTCGCCCGGTGTCGGCTGTGCAATAGTTGTAAACGGAGAAATAGTTGGCGGTTATCAAAATAGAGCAGGCGAACTTGGACATACCATTGTACAACCTAATGGTAAACAATGTAAGTGCGGCAAAAAAGGCTGTTTAGAAACATTAGTTTCAGAAGATGCTTTACTTGATGATTATTATCAATCGACAAAAAAAGTGATTGATATACAATCCTTGTACGAATTGTATAAAAAAGATAATAATGTTACAAAAATACTTGATTTCGCTATACAAAAATTAGCACTCGCTACTAGTAATATAGTAGTTGTTATTAATCCAAAGAAAGTTATTGTAACTGGTGGACTTTTCCTTAATAATTCTTTATATAATAGTTTTTTACATTATTTTGAATTGTTAGGCTGTGCCACAAAAATTGAAAGAATAGAAGACAAATTTAGAATAAAAACCGTCGCAGAAGGACGATATATATTAGCAAAAAAATTATTTGAGGTGTAAAAATATGAAACAAAAAATTAAATTAGGCATCGTATGCCTTACTAGAAATACTTTTGACTTTAAAGCTGCCGATGAAATTTATCAAGGTATATTGAATGATTTAGCAAAACTTGAAAATGTAGAATTGGTTGCTATAAAAAAACCTATTATGGATGTCGATGAAGCAATTGATGTAGGAAATACATTTGCTAGCAACTTAGTAGATGGTATGGCTATTATTAGCGGAACTTTTCACTTAGGTCACCTGCTACTAGAAATCAAAAAATATTGTGACAAACCAATGCTTCTTTGGGGCTTGCCAGAGCTTCCTTATAATGGTGGCAAGATTCGACTTAACTCTGTTTGCGGTGTAAATCTAAATGCTTCAAACTTAGTAAAAAGCGGAATTCACGATTTTACTTACATTGTAAACAATAAAATTGATGAAAATTGGGTTAGTGCAATTCGTATGATAAAGGCACTTAAGGATACCCATATTGGCATAGTTGGATACCGAGCACAAGGATTTTTTAATGTTGGCATTGATGAACTTGCACTATATAAAAAATTCGGTGCGATAGTAGACCACTACGAATTAGACAGCTTGTGGCAAACTGAAATTGATAATAGTTACAAAGACTTTTACAAAATTAAAATGGAAAAAGCCTTTAATACAAAATCAATTTCTGAAGAACAAAAAGACAAAGTAACTTCACTTTGTGCAAAGTTGCGTACATTTATGGATACCAAAAATTTGTCCGCACTTGCTATTAGATGTTGGCCAGAATTTGCATCAGGCTACGGAATTGCACCTTGCGCATCTATGTCATTAGTACAATCCGATGATTATTTAATTAGTTGTGAAGGCGACATTGATTGTGCTATTACTATGATTTGCCATAAAGCTATCGGGGCTGAAACACCATTTATGGCGGATTTAAGTCAAGTAAATTTAGAAGCGAATGAGGCGCTTATGTGGCATTGTGGCGTTGCCCCTTGTAATTTAACTGATGGAATTTGTGATTGTACATTAGATAGTTATCACGCTGGAGGCAAAGGTGTTACTGCTGGCTTTGTAATGAAAACCGGAGTAATAAATATGACTAGACTTGATAGTATAAATGGTCATTATAGATTATTTAATCAAAAAGGCAAAGCTGTTCCTATGGAAAAATTACTTACCGGTACTTACGCTAAAGTAGTATTCGATATTCCTATGAAAGAAGTAGTTGATAAAGTAATTTATACAGGTGTTGCACATCACGTATCAATGGTTTATGGCGATTTCTCTAAAGCATTCGAAATATTTGCAAGATTAAAAGATGTTGAAGTACTATAATATGAAAAATAATATTAAAATAAGCAATCCGAATATAAAACTTTACAATCTTAGTGATAATCCTATATCAAGGCTTTATCACAAACTTAATTATGATACAAGTAGTTTTGTAACAGCAAATAAGGCTTTAGAAATCGGCGAAAACAATTGTTATATTGCAGAAGACTCACAGTTTTCTGCAACAGCAATTTGCAAAACTATAGAAAGAGAAGTTTTTGCGGAAGCAACAATTCAGATAGGCTGGTGCTATGGCAAAGGCAATTGCCTTAATGGTATGGAATGGCATAAATCAAGTGAAGTTATTGTGGCTTGTACTGACTTAGTACTCTTTTTAGGCGATTATTTTGATATAGAAAATGACATTTACGCAACAGATAAAGCTATAGCTTTGTATCTAAAAAAAGGAGAAATAGTAGAACTTAGTCCCCTAACTCTTCATCTTGCCCCAATTAATATAGATAATGATTTTAGAGCAATAATAATACTACCTAAAGGCACAAATTCACCATTATTAGGTGGCATAAGCGGTACGCTTCGTGCTAAAAATAAATGGCTTCTTTGTCACAAAGACAACATAAACGGAATAAAAAATGGTGGCAAAATTGGAGTAGTTGGTGACAACCTAACAATAATAAGAGAAATATGAAAAAAGAAAAAGTAATTAGTATAATTTGCATTGCTGCAATGATAATTTCGTGGTCAGCATATTTTGTCACAAGCAAATGGATGGTCGACTATACTGGGTCGGCATTTTTAGCTGGGTTTATTCTACGGTCTTTTGCTTTTATTACACTAACAATTTACATAATTATTAAGAAAGAGTTTTTTCAAGTGTTCAAGATGGGAAAAACCGCACTTATTCTTTTAGTAATTGGCGTGCTTGGATATTTGCTTGATACCTTTGCTAATATAGGATTTCAACATAGTGATGTTAGCACAGGTACTATTTTGTTAAAAACAGATATTTTGATGGCTACTTTTGCTTCAGCGGTTATTTTCAAAGAAAAATTGCATCTAACCGACCATATAGGTACATTAATTATGTTAGGTGGTGTTATTTGTATACTTAATATAGATTTTTCAAATATAAGTCTTAATTGGTATGATTTGTTTTTCTTAGCAAGTGCACTAACAGTAACTACTAATGCATTTGTTATTAAATATACCCAAAAAGAATATAAAGCTAGTTCTAATATGATAGCTTATTACAATAATTTTGTAGTACTACTTTTGTTTTTAATCAGTTCTCTAATTTTAGGTGATTTCAAATTTTTTAATACTAATAAAATAGGTTCTTCATTATTTTGGATTCTTGCCGTAGTCGGCGGAATAGCACAAAGTTTGATTTACATATTCTATTATAGAAACCTAAAAATTTACCCTGTATGGCAAGTAAAACTGTTTTTATTATTTGTTCCTATAGTCAGCAGTATTATTGGGCTTATTGCCTTTGACGAAAAAATTACTCTTTTGAAAATTATTGGCTTGATACTTGTACTATTAGGTGCTGTATTAATACTGTTACGAGATAAAATTAATAAACAATCAAACAACAAAATAGGAGGAGTTAATGTTAGAAATAAATGAGAAAAATGGCAAATTATTATCGATTATGTTCAAAAACCAAATAATATTTGAACACACACCTGAAAAACCATTCATTAAAGCTATAAAACTAGGTTTGAAATTCAGTTGTTCCCACGGTAACTTCAAGGTAAAAACTAGATATAAAGATATTTTATGTTTAGATAAATACACTATTGTTGATAAAACTACTATTGTTTTTTATAATGAAAGCATTGAAGTTAAATTAGTTGCAAAAGAAATAAATGGCGGAATAAAATTTGATATTCTAGCAAGTAGTGATGATTATGCTTATGAATTTAACTTAAAAGGGTTCGATAACGAAGGCATTTTTGGTGGAGGCGAACAATATCGACAACTTAATCAAAAGGGAACAGTTGTCAAAAACTTTGTAAGTGAACATATTGTTGTTCCTCCTATTGTTAGGAAAATACTAGCTGGTTTTTTCCACGCAAAATATAAAGAATGTAAGGCTGAAAAAATAGATACTTATGCACCTATGACTACTTTTGTAAGTTCTAATCTTTATGCTATTCGTTTTGAAGTAAGCACATTTGGAGTGCAAGATTTCACAAACCCTAATATATCTAAATTTATGTACGAAAAGTGTCCAAAATCACTATTTTATGTAAAAGAAGATAGTTATGCACAAATAGGGAAAACACTATGTAGCGATATCCCAAACAACGAATATTTACCCGACTGGGCTTATGATGGAATTATCCTTGGTGTTCAAGGCGGAATACAAAGAGTTAGTAAAATTGCACTTGATTTGATAAATGACGGTGCAAAAATTAATGGAATTTGGTGTCAAGATTGGTCAGGTAAAAAAATCACAGCAACTGGTAGTCAGGTTTATTGGAATTGGGAAGTAGATAACAATGAATATCCAAATTTATTAGAAGAAATAACCAAATTAAATAATAAAGGCGTCCATTTCTTAGGTTATATAAATCCTTATTTAATTATAAATGGTCCTATGTATAATTATTGCAAAGAAAAAGGATATCTAATATTAGATAAAAATAATCAAGTTTATCACGTTAAGTCCACCACATTTTCGGCAGGTATGATGGACCTTACAAATCCTGATATGGTAGAATATCTAAAAGAAACCATAATTAAGAAAAATATGCTTGACTTAGGAA
>Ga0172378_10000138_pt1 | contig 56584 bp, 41 predicted proteins | sample GrowelOW332metaG_FD_119755 | JGI IMG/M metagenome (GOLD analysis project Ga0172378, IMG submission 119755) | Groundwater microbial communities from an aquifer near a municipal landfill in Southern Ontario, Canada - Pumphouse #3_1 metaG | ecosystem: Environmental > Aquatic > Deep subsurface >...
CCCTGAACTCCTTCAAAGCGGGTGCAAAAGTAGAGCTTTAGTTTGAAACAAACAAGTAATGCAGCAACTATTTTTAAACTAGGGAGAACTCTTTCCAAGAAAATTTGCTAAACAACTGATTTATAGGCCAATTACACGACTCTTTTTTTTCAAAAGAATAGAGCAAAAAAGGAGAGAGCAGGAAAGAGAAAAGGCATTTTTTGTTTTCTAAAAAGATAGGTATATCTTATCTTACTCAAAATACAGCACCTTTTTACTTTAAATATAGCTATATCTAGAGTAAAATGGTGCTGTATTTGCAGCCAAAACTATCTATCTTTTGATCGAAAACATAGGTAGTTTTTCCGATAAAAGATAGGTGTATTTTTTCATTGACTGTCTCATTGATGAATAAACGCTCCATATTTAAAAAAAAGATATAGCCTATACTCCGTTTTTTTTATTACTTTTGAAAAAAAATGAAAACTATGAACAAAACAAACATCTTGTACCTTACCCTCAGTTTAGTACTGCTAATGGGTTGCACAAACGCAAAGAGTGAAAAACAAAACAAGACACAAGAGGAGTGTTCAACACCAAAGCGTATGCAACTGGAGAAAAAGGAGAGGCAACAAACCGTATATTATCTTAATGATCTAGAAAAAGTACGCTCTTTGGAAAAAATAAAAGAGCTGTTTCCTACAGACTCAATAGCAGAAACCGTGGAATTTATAGAAGAGGGAACCATAGAGCTGTGGGTTACACATATCTATTTAAGCAATAAACAGACCCTGAATTACTACTGGCAACCAGGCAAAAAGTATCAATCGCTACATAAGATATGCGTATATACCTCCGCCTACTTTGGAGAAGAAAGTACAATACATAAAAATAGTAAATACGATATTAAACTATCGGTTGATTCCCCTCAAAAGGGAAAAAACGATATCTATCTAGGTATGTCTATGGAGGAGCTAGAAAAAACCATTGGAACATTTGAGTTTTGTGGCTTTGAATGGGATGGTTCTGGAATGGTGATAAGAGAGGGCAAAAAAGAATTAGAACATATCACTATCTCCCTAGGTTTGCCACAGACATCCACAAAAGAACAGGAGATATGGAGTAACACACCAGCCTATAAAAGACTTATTGGCGATGGGCAATTTAAGAGTTCCAATAAGGATGCACTAAAATTGAACCTTCAAGTAATCTATATGGCCATTCTAAAATAAGGGTACAAGCAAAGGAATAACAAGCGATGTAAAGCAATCCTGAATGGATCAAACAAAACGACCTTACACTCTAGATAGAACAATACTATCGGAGATAAGGTCGCTTTTTTTTGTAAACTATCCAAGCAGCCCAGCGTGCAGCTAACAAAAAGGGAATCCCATATTTTATAGAAGGAAAGAGAATGAACCGAAAAAAAGTAAAAAACAACAGCATTCTATTTATTTCCCCACTCATTTTTTGTAAATTTGCAATATACAACCTATAAAACTTATCATTATGTTCAAATCAACATTGTATAAAGAGCGCAGAGAGAACTTGAAAAAATTTTTCAAGCATGGTGTTTTGCTTTTCTTGGGCAATCAAGACAGTCCGGCTAACTACCCTTCTAATTGTTATAAGTTTCGACAAGACAGTTCTTTTCTTTATTTTTTTGGTATTAATGAGCCCTGTTTTGCGGGATTGATTGATATCGACAACGACAAAGAAATTATATTTGGTAACGATGTTGATATGGATGATATTATTTGGATGGGTAACCAACCTACTGTAGTAGATAGAGCTGCTCTAGCGGGTATTACAGAAACTTACCCTTTAGAAGAACTAAGTAGTTATCTACACCGCGTACAACAACAATCGAAAGTACACTACCTCCCCCCCTATCGCACAGCAAATTGTTTGATGATTAGCGAGATACTCCACATTAACGCAAAAGAAGTGATTGCTAAACGATCGCTAGAATTAATAAATGCAGTGGTTGCACTTCGCTCTACTAAAGGAAAAGAGGAGATTGAAGAGCTAGAAAAAGCATCTTATATTGGTTACAAGATGCATACAGCTGCTATGCAGTTTTGTAAACTAGGTGTAAAAGAACAAGAAATAGCTGGTATCTTAGATGGTATTGCAGCCTCTTATGGTAAGATGAACTCATTTGAAACCATCTTATCACAAAATGGAGAAACACTGCACAACCATTACCACAATCAGATTATCACAGATGGTAGACTGCTCCTAACAGATGCTGGAGCAGAAAACAATATGAATTATTGTTCAGACCATACACGAACCATCCCAACAGGCGGAAAATTTACACAACGTCAAAAAGAAGTATACTCCATTGTATTAAACTGCCACGATAAAGCGGTAGAACTGGCTAAACCAAACGTTACCTATTTGAGCGTTCATCTAGATATATGCAAACAACTAGTAGAAGGATTAAAGGGACTTGGTTTAATGAAAGGAGATACAGAGGAAGCTGTGGCTGCTGGAGCTCACGCACTCTTTATGCCACACGGATTGGGCCATATGATGGGACTCGATGTGCACGACATGGAAGATTTTGGACAAATACATGTGGGATATGACCAAGAAACACGACCAAGCAACTTATTTGGCACATCCTCTTTACGAATGGGACGTCGTCTAGAAGAGGGATTTGTGGTAACAGACGAACCAGGTTGTTACTTTATTCCAGCTTTGATTGATAAATGGCGGGCAGAAAAAATGCATACCAATTTCTTATGCTATGACACCATTGAGACCTACAAAGATTTTGGAGGAATCCGATTAGAAGACGATTTACTAATCACTAGCAATGGCGCTCGATTTATTGGAGAAAAACATATCCCTATCACTATAGAGGAGGTGGAGAATTATATGCAAGACTATAAATAACAAACTATAATTAAGTAGATATATTAAAAAAAAAAGAATGAAGAAAACAATGTTAGCGGCGCTAATGATAGCTGGTTCACTACTAGCTACCGCCCAAGAAGTAACCAAAGAAGTGAAAAATGATTCCACCTTTGAATTTACAACGGTAAAAGCAAATCCAATCACTTCTATTAAAAACCAAAACCGTTCGGGTACCTGTTGGAGTTTCTCCTCTATGGGCTTTTTTGAATCGGAAGTGCTACGCATGAAAAAAGATACTGTCGATCTATCGGAGATGTTCTTAGTACATCACACCATGGTAGATAGAGCCGTAAACTATACACGTCTTCATGGCAATAGCTCTTTTGCTCCTGGTGGTAGTTTCTACGATGCAATCTATTGCTTACGCAACTACGGACTTGTTCCACAAGAAGCAATGCAGGGAATAATGTATGGCGATTCATTGCCTAATCATGGCGAATTAGACAAAGTTGCAAAAGGATTTGTAGATGCTATTGCAAAAAGTGAAGCTAAAAAATTGTCACCTGTATGGAAAAAAGCAGTTAGTGCCATCTATGACACTTACCTAGGAGAATGTCCTAAAACATTTATCTATAAAGGAAAAGAGTATACACCTAAGAGCTTTTCAGAAGAATTAGGTTTAAATGCAGACGACTATATCTCCTTAACTTCTTATACCGATCACCCTTTCTACACACAATATCCTATCGTTATCGAGGATAACTGGAGAAATGGCATGTCATGGAATCTTCCACTTGACGAGTTTATGGAAGTAATGAGAAATGCTATCCAAGAGGGCTACACTTTTGCTTGGGGATCGGATGTAAGCGAAACAGGATTTACTAGAAAAGGTATTGCAGTGATGCCAGATGCAAAAAAAGGTGCTGAATTAACAGGATCGGATATGGCACGCTGGACAGGTTTAACGTCAATAGGCAAGAGAAACAAACTAACCTCGCGTCCATTACCAGAGTTAAAAATCACTCAAGAGATGCGCCAAACAGCATTTGATAACTGGGAAACAACCGACGATCATGGTATGCTTATTTATGGTATTGCTAAAGATCAAAATGGAAAACCCTATTTCATGGTTAAAAACTCATGGGGTACTAAAGGTACTTACAAAGGTATTTGGTATGCATCAGAAGCTTTTGTGGCTTACAAAACAATGAATATTCTAGTTAACAAGAATGCTATCCCTAAAAAGATTGCTAAAAAACTAGGTATCAAATAGATACTATTCACTATAACTAAAAAAAGGTTGCATTCTTTCGATAATGCAACCTTTTTTGTCTTCCATTAAACCATACCCACTAATATATTGTGTACTTTTGCTCCGATAAAATAAAGGATATGCAAAAACAGTTTAAAGTTATCGCTTTTGATGCCGATGACACATTATGGAGTAATGAACCCCATTTTAGAATAGCAGAACAGGAATTCTGTACACTACTAAAAGATTATGATACACAAGAGAATATCTACCAACTTCTATTAAAAACAGAGATAAAAAATGTACCAAAATATGGATACGGGGCAAAGGGATTTACCCTCTCGCTCATGGAGACAGCACTAACACTAACCAAGAAAAAATTACAGGGAGAGATAACAGAAAAGATACTAGCAATTGGTACACAGCTGCTCTCCACCCCTATTGTTCTGCTACAGGGAGTAGAAGAGACCTTGACTAAACTACAACCACATTACAAACTTGTGATGGCTACTAAAGGCGACCTGTCGGAGCAGACAAGTAAGATTAAACGCTCTCCCTTAGAGCACTATTTCCATCATATTGAAATTATGAATGAGAAAGACACCCATCATTATAGGGAACTAATGCATACCCTACGGGTAAAACCAGAAGAGTTCCTCATGATAGGTAATTCACCTAAATCGGACATCCAACCGGTTATCGAATTAGGAGCTAATGCTATACATATTCCCTACAAAACCACTTGGATTCACGAAGAGGTAACCGAAGAGATAACTAGTAATAGACTCTATCATTTCCACTCTATCAGCGAAATACCCACCTTCCTAGGCGTATAAAAACAATTTTAGACAATATACAAAGAGAGCGAATATGCAATGCATATTCGCTCTCTTTTATAGATATAATCAGCTATGAACTAAGCTTTTTCTTCCTCTTTTTCCTCTTCATTCCATTGTTGACGAGCAAGACGACGATAGGTATTATAGCGCCATTTCGAATTCTCTTCTGCAGCTTTAAAGAGCTCTTCAGCCTCATTAGGGAACTGTTTCAAAACAGATGCGAAACGAACTTCACCCTTCAAGAAGTCACTAAATTTACTCCAATCTGGTTCTTTAGAATCTAACAAGAATGGGTTCTTACCTTCTGCTTCTAACATTGGGTTAAAACGCCATAGATGCCAATATCCGCTTGCAACAGCTGCTGCTTCTTCTGCTTGTGCTTTACCCATACCTTTTTTCAAGCCATGGTTAATACATGGAGAATAAGCAATAACGATAGATGGTCCATCATAAGCCTCTGCTTCACGCAAAGCTTTTAATGTTTGTGCTTGGTTAGCACCCATAGCAATCTGTGCAACATATACATAACCATAAGTAGAGATCATTAAACCTAGATCTTTCTTACGAATACGTTTACCTGCCGCAGCAAATTTAGCAATAGCACCTACTGGAGTAGCCTTAGAAGATTGACCTCCTGTATTGGAATAAACCTCTGTATCTAACACTAAAATATTAACGTTCATACCAGAAGCCATTACGTGGTCTAATCCACCAAAACCGATATCATAAGAAGCACCATCACCTCCAATAATCCATTGTGAACGTTTTACTAAGAAGTGAGAAAGTTCAACCAATTGTTTACTTACTGGACAACCTTGTTTAGCACCATCTTCAAGAACCGCTTTAATTTTTGGAGCCAATTCTTTTGTTTTCACTGCATCGTCTTTGTTCTCAATCCAAGCAGTAAACAAATCCTTAGCCTCTGCAGATACATGTTCTTGCTCTAAGGAGTCTTTCATCAATCGTTCAATACGATCACGCATCTTTCCGTTGGCTAAAGCCATACCCATTCCATATTCGCAGAAATCTTCAAATAAAGAGTTAGCCCATGCTGGACCCTGTCCTTTATTGTTCTTGGTATAAGGCGTAGATGGAACAGAACCTGAATAGATAGAGGAACAACCAGTGGCATTAGCTACCATTTGGCGATCGCCATATAATTGTGTAATTAATTTTACATAAGGAGTTTCACCACAACCAGAACAAGCACCAGAGAACTCAAATAACGGTTTAGCAAACTGAGAATTCTTAACGTTAGAAGTTACATCCACTAAATCTTGTTTAGAAGAAACCTCGTTAGCACAATATTCCCAATGCGCAACTTCGTCCATTTTTGTTTCTAATGGCACCATCTTAAGTGCTTTTCCTTTTTTAGGATTGCCTGGACAAACATCCACACAATTGCTACAACCTAAACAGTCTAATACACTTACTTGAATATGGAATTGCATACCAGCAAAGGATTTACCAACAGCTTTTATAGTTGGGAAATCTGCTCCCTCTTGCTCTTTCTCATCTAATACAAATGGACGGATACAAGCGTGAGGACAAACATAAGCACATTTATTACACTGGATACAGTTATCAGGCTCCCATTCAGGAACAAAAGCAGAAACACCACGTTTCTCATATTTAGCTGTTCCATTAATCCATGTACCATCTTCTATTCCAGTAAATGCAGATACTTTTAATAGGTCACCATTTTGAGCATTGATTGGACGAACAATATCGCGAACAAATGCAGGTATATTATCTGCATTCTCTGCTTCGTCTGTTAAAGTAGCCCAAGCTGGATCAACAGCTAACGTTTTGTATTCACTACCACGTTCTACAGCAGAGAAATTCTTGTTCACTACATCTTCACCCTTACGGCCATACGATTTAACAATAAATTTCTTCATCTGCTCTACCGCTAAATCTACAGGAATAACTGCTGTGATACGGAAGAAAGCCGATTGTAGAATCGTGTTTGTACGATTACCTAAGCCAATCTCTTGTGCTATTTTTGTAGCATTGATATAGTATAATGTGATATCATTTTGTGCAAAGTAACGTTTCACCTTATTGGGTAAGTTCTTCGCTAAATCTTCACCTTCCCAGATGGTATTTAACAAGAAAGAACCTCCTTTTTGAAGTCCACGTGTTACATCATACATCTTCAAATAAGCTTGTACGTGACAAGCCACAAAGTTAGGTGTATTAACTAAATAAGTGGAACGAATAGGGCTATCACCAAAACGAAGATGAGAACAGGTAAATCCTCCTGATTTCTTAGAATCGTAAGAGAAATAAGCCTGACAATGTTTGTCTGTGTTTTCACCAATAATTTTTACGGAGTTTTTATTAGCACCTACTGTACCATCTGCTCCTAATCCGTAGAATTTAGCTTCAGACATACCCTTAACGCCTAATGCAATCTCCTCTTTTAATGGAAGCGAAGTAAAGGTTACATCGTCTACTATACCAATTGTAAATTGCGTTTTTGGCTCATTCATAGACAAATTCTCATATACCGAAAGAATTTGAGCTGGTGTAGTGTCTTTTGAACCTAAACCATAACGTCCACCCACAATAACAGGAGCATCCGTACGATTGTAGAAACAATCTTTTACATCTAAGTACATTGGTTCGCCAGTTGCTCCAGGTTCTTTTGTGCGGTCTAAAACAGCAATCTTCTTCGCTGTTTTAGGAACTGCAGCTAAGAAATGTTTAGCAGAGAAAGGACGATATAGATGTACAGATACAAGACCCACTTTCTCGCCTTTGGCTGTTAAATAATCGATAGTTTCACGAATGGCTTCTGTAACAGATCCCATGGCAATAATTACACGGTCTGCATCTTCTGCACCATAATAATCAAATAAACCATATTTACGACCAGTTATCTTGTTCAACTCATTCATATACTCCTCTACAATAGCTGGAACAGCGTCATAGTAAGAGTTAGATGCTTCTTTATGTTGGAAAAAGCTATCTGGGTTTTCTGCCATACCACGAGAAACAGGTCTCTCTGGTGATAATGCTCTGTCGCGGAATTCAGATAAAGCTTTCTGATCTACCAAACCAGCCAAATCTTCATTGTCTAACATCTCAATTTTCTGAATCTCGTGTGAAGTACGGAATCCATCAAAGAAGTTAATAAATGGGATACGTGATTTGATTGTTGCTAAATGCGAGATAGCAGATAAATCCATCACCTCTTGCACAGAACCCTCTGCAAACATTGCAAAGCCTGTCTGACGACAAGCCATCACATCTTGGTGGTCACCAAAGATAGATAAAGCGTGAGAAGCTAATGCACGAGCCGATACATGGAATACACAAGGTAATAATTCACCTGATATTTTGTACATATTGGGAATCATTAGCAACAAGCCTTGAGAAGCAGTGTAAGTGGTCGTAAGAGCACCTGCCTGGAGTGAACCATGAAGAGCACCTGCAGCACCGCCTTCTGATTGCATTTCTTGCACTAAAACAGTTTCGCCAAAAAGGTTTTTACGCCCTTGAGCAGCCCATTCATCTACATATTCTGCCATAGTAGAAGAAGGAGTGATAGGATAAATCGAAGCCACTTCTGTGAACATATACGAGATATGCGCTGCAGCTTGATTACCATCACACGTAATGAATTTTTTTTGTTTAGTCATAATGAATTATTATAAAAGTAAATAAATTTTTAGTACAAAAAGCCAAAAAGCCAAAGTGGAATTACATTATTCTGTCCCGCTTGCTGTTGATGCATTGCATAGTAAACAGAAGCGCTTTTCTTTATTCTGCTGTCGCCTCCACAAACACGAAAAGGGAGATTGCCATTCACAATAAAGGGGCCTGTTTTTTCTCCCTTATTAACAGTGTAGCCACTTGAAAATGCATTTAAGAAAAAGGTGTTCAATACATCTTGCTCATGCGCCTGAATGGGATAGATAGCATAAATCAAATTAGAATTATGTAAAAAAATCTTGGACGGCTTTTTAGGGAAAGATTCACCTTTGGGGTAAATCATTGTAATGAGGCGTGCATCTGCTAAATATTTCATATAATTCATTACAGTTGCACGAGAGGTCTGAATATCATTTGCCAGTTTGCTAACATTGGGGGCAATAGGGGCATTAACCGATAACAGGTAGAGTAATTTTTTAATCTTCACTAAATATTTTAATTCTATTTGTTTGATTAAAAGTATGTCTACTTCCAACATCATATTCATTGTTTTAAGTAGATTCTCGGAGAAATTTCTTTTCTCTAAGAAAAAAGGGAAAAAGCCATGGTGTAGATAATCTTGGAAATATTCAATGGGATTAACCTTGGCTAATATACCACAAGCAAGTTGTTCATGACGTGTTAAGATCTCCTCCAATGTAAAAGCACGCAATTGCTGCCCCGTCATTAAGTTAAGATACTCACGAAAAGAAAAACCATTTAGGTTATAGGAATGAACCACACCAGATAATTCCAGGTTTTCATCTTTTAACCGCATAACGGAAGAACCTGTAAAAACAATCTTCAAATCTGGATATTTATCATAACAGGCTCTTAGTTCTCTACTCCAATTAGGATATTTAAAAACTTGATCTATCAATAAAACCTTGCCGCCATTCTTTGTGAATGAATCTACAAAATCAAGTAGAGTGTTGGCTAAGAAATAGAAGTTGTTCATATTAACATACAAGCAAGAGCGATCACCCCTAAATTGCTCCTTTGCATACTGTAGTAGAAAGGTGGTTTTACCTACTCCACGACAGCCTTTTATACCAATTAGACGATCGTCCCAATTAATTTCGTCCATTAGTGCTCTACGAACAGGTGCTTTTACATGTTCTATAAGATATTGATGTGTTCTAAAAAAAGCTTCCATTTATCCCGATTAATGAATGGCAAATATAGCATTCTTTCTGCATATTGCAAAGTAGAGATAGCATTTTTTATTATCCGACGTACTAAAAAAGAATAAAAGGAAAAAGGAGGTCTGCTGCTCGTTTAAGTTGAAGCATCATTCGTGCTAACGCTAAACCATTATTTCTCCTATAAAAAAAGTAGAGCTTACTTGGTTACCCAAGTAAGCTCTACCTATTAATAGAACTAGAAACTTCCTAAATTACTTTACAATAACTTTAGAAGTAGTAGTAGTAGTTTGATCTTTAACAACCAATAAATAAGTACCAGCACTCATTCCGTTCACAGAAAGAGTAGCACCATTATCTGTTGCTGTTTGTTCCATTAGAACAACACCTTGCAAGGAAACGAATTGAACAGTAGCACCTTCAACAGCTTCTACATGTAATACCTCACCATTAGCAACTGGGTTAGGATATACAACTACACCATTAAGGGTATTGTTGTTAATACCATCTCCACCCTCAGCAGGTGTGTATTTCATGGTAACACCGAATACGGTTGGTTGTCCACTACCAGCATTTTTACAAGTAATAGATTTAACTGTTTTCAAAGGATTAACAGGAGCAACTGCTTCAAATAGACAGAAGTTCAAGCGACCATCAAATTGGTCCGTTGTATAAACATCTGCAGCAGAACGGATAATTCTATCTAATCCATATACAGCTGTACCAGCAGAAGAACCTTGGTACCAATCGCCTAAAGCAACGGATGTAGGTTCAGAAGAGGTATCATCTGTGTAGTTTACAACAATTTCCATTGTAGTAGATCCGTTAGCACAAATAGCTAATACATGTGCTTCTGTTGCTTGTGCAATAGGAGCAAACTCTAATGTTGCTGAACTGTTTGCTTGGCGAATTTGTGCTGCATTATTAGCATCAAACGCTGCTATCTGGAAGTTAGTTCCTTCAGTAGTGGTTACAATACCTGTTTCGGTACAGATAGAACCCTCTTCTTTTACAGCAGAGGTAAATATTACCCAACCTTGATCATCTAAAGCAGCAGAAGTGCTAGCTATTGATGGTTTAGATTCAGCAATTACATCTGCATTTAAACCAGCTGTGATAGCAACAGGAGCCATGATTGGTTCCACAACATATTTACTACCTAACACCTCTAATTCAGAGAAGCGGAAGTTATAATATGTCTGTGTAGTCATAGATAGTTTGATAAACTTCGCTGTTTTCTTCATTGCAGCTATATCCACTTCTATACCCTTCATAGTAGCGCCTGCAACCTCAGATTCAATAGCAAGAATTTCATCTTTCTCAAACTCTTTAACCATAGTATAAGAAGCTTCCTCATCTGTTGTAGATGAAACATAGATTTCTACTTTAGCAGGAATTTTGAAATAACCACCCTCTGTGAAATCAAATTTGAATGACGTGATATTATATAAATCGCCTAAGTCAAATGTTAGAATGTTATGAGATTCTTTATCTGTAAAATAAGGAGCAGTCCACCATGTTGCTTGGTTGCCATCTGTAATACCTTTGGCACCAACAGCACCTGCAGTGCGTTCATCTTCATTCTCTTCATCATAACCGTTTGCATCTAGTTCTAATGTTGGAATCAATCCTGCTACCACATTCATGCTATTAGGATCTGTTACAGAGAATGGTACAGCACAAGATTTTGCCCAAACACCATTGGTGATAACAACATTCACGTTTCCTTTCGCTTTTAGATTACCAGCAACCACATCGAAGGTTACATTCTCATCGGCTACAGCAACATTCTCAATAGTAACTAAACCTTCTGGTTGAGCAGTTACAGCAACATCAAAATTGGCTGCTTTAGCTTCACCTAATGTATAAGGAACAGTAACGGTTTGTTTCTCGCCAATATTTACCACAACATCTTCTGGTTGTGTCATTGTCATTGGACCGGCAATACCATATACCTCAAATTCCCAAATACGAATAGTGATATCATTTTCTAAGTCGTAAGGACTGAAACGTACAAAACGGCCAACTGTACCTTTGATGTAATCGTTCTTTGTATCTTCTGGACGATTTTGCTCGTCTAATACCTCTGTCCAATTTTCACCATCAATACTCAATTCAACTTTAAAGTTCTTTGCATTATCGTCATGATTCTCTTTATGTCCACAATCGAACCATTGGAAACGGTAGATCTGGAATACATCTTTTAAGTCGATAACTACATTATGCATTTGTAGACCACCGAAGCACCATTTTGCACTTACACTACCTGGAACTTGAACACCATCAACAAGATTAGAAGGAGCTTCTGCACCAAAGTGACCAGAATCGCTTACTATGTCTGCACCTACACTTACTAAAACAGGTTCTTTTGTCTCAGATACCTCAGACCTACTGAAGTCTCTTCTGTAGCACCCGTTGCATTCGTAACTTTTACTTTTAGGTCGTACATACCTTCGGCTGTAAACTTAAAGGTGGCTTTGTTACCTTCTGTACCTACTAATACTGCATTAGCTGGAGCAGTCCATTCGTACGATTCAGGATAGTTAGTAGCTTGTGCTTCCACTACTACTTCTTCATTTACTTTTACTAATGTCTTCGCAGCTTTCACCGTTACAACAGGAGCAAGTAATGCTGGAAAATCAAGTGTTAATTCTGTTTCTGCAGATTCAACCATATCTTTTGTTACAGCAGCTACACTCACAGACAATGATTTTTCTGACTCACCATCACGTGTAAACTTAGGAATATAGAATGCTAATTGACGGGTTTGTCCAACAAGAGCTTTCACACCTTTACGTGTAAAATACACATTGAAATGGTCGAAATCTGCTGTTAAATCAGCATCCCATACTAAACGAATATCACTAATCTCTTCTTTTAGAGGAGCTTGTGCCATTACGTTAGAGATAGCTGGAGCAACAGGAGAATAACCGGCTGGATAAACAGCTAATTGACCAAGTGTTGCTTCGTAAGCAGCAACCGCAGCAGCCGACTTAAAGTTTAAAGCAATAACAGAAACTGTTTTACCAGCTAAAGAACTTAGATCAATTGAAGCAACAGACCATCCGTTTACATTGCTTGTTTCTGTTGCAGCAAATGTAGTAAATGCGTTTGCATTTTCAGAAACAGCTAATTGAACTTCAATACTGTTTGTTGTATTTGTTTTATAAGTTAACTCTAGTTTATCACCAGCAGAAATAGCTAGTTTTGTTTTATATAAACGAGTCAAATGGTCTGCATTAGCAGAAAGTTTACCAGTAACCTTCAAGCTAGTACCCATATTAAAGGCATCATCCCAATTCATATCGATCGATAAATTGTCGGTATTGTCAGCAATCCACCATCTCCAAGTAGGCATAATAGTTTGCATACCGCGGTGATACCAATCGTGTGTACCACGAACCTCACCATTCACATAACGTGCTTTACCTAAACCTGCACTAAATGTAGTTACAAAAGGTAAAGTTTGAATGGTAGAACGTTCTGCAATAGCATTAGCAAAACCAGGATTTGTTGAACCAGAACGACCAGACACGTTAGAAGGATCGCCTGCTACATTCACCCAAAAACGAGATTCATTTTTGAATACTTGGTCCATTTTAGCATAAGCTACATCGCCCATAGCATCGTCAGTACCAAGAATGCTCTCTACTACTTGTTTCCAAATAGGATACTCAGGACAGAATAGATCGATAGAACCTTTATGTTCATCGGTTGGGAAACAGTTTTTAATATAAGAACCGTTACCACCAATTCCACCTTGTGCACACTCAATTCCAAAGTAGATACTTTCAAAAGCTTGTTGCTTAGAAAGACCAGCACCTGTTAAAGCACCCATCTGACTTGCAATATTACTAGCACTAGGGCTACCATAATTAGCGAAGAAAGAAGCACCATCTTGTTTCATCATATCTAACTTAGAACCAATTGTTGTAGAACAATCGTACCATTGAATTTCCATTGGTAATCCATCGGCTTCTGCTAGTTGATAAAAATAAGAGATCCATTCGCCCCATGCTGAACTATAACCACCTGCAGTCTCTTCGTTGATAAACCAACCATCAAAACCATAGTATTTAGCTATTTCATACAATTTCTGAGCATAAGGAAAAGTATCACCCTCTTTTGTTAACATTTGAGTTACCCATGCATATTGACCACCAAAAGTACTAGGTGGAAAAAATACTTGTCCTAAAGATTTAACACCACTCATATGCGCTGCATCTGTTACAGGAGCAGAAGGAGGAATAATGATACCCTCACCTGCAGAACCAGCCCACCAAATAAGCAAATCCATATACTGCCAATAGGTAGGGTTATAACCTACAAAGTTATCAGCACCTTGAGAAGGACACTGACTACACATGGGGTGCATTGTTAAACAAGCAGCAACTTGTCCATCATAATGCTGATTGGCATTAGCCATTACAGTCTCATCTTGGAAACGAGGTTGTAAAGCTACTGTACTACGATTAAACTTAGCTTCAGGGTCATTAGCTGGATTCCAGTCTTTAACATCATCGGGATGCCAACAACCACCAAAAGGCTGTTGGGCCATACTTGAACCTGTTATTGCGAACAACATAACAAGCGCATAAAGTAATTTCTTCGTGTTCATAGTTTAAATTTTAAAGTTAATAATTACATAAAAAATAGTTCACTTTTTTTTAAGGATAAGAGCTTTATACTTTCTATGTAATCATAAAACCAACTATAAGATTAAATCACTTACGACAAAGGGTGCATTTTACAATATTTAACTTTAGAACACTACCCCTTTTTGGGCAACTATACTTTCATTTTGACAGCATTACTGACGTCTTTAAACAAAAAAAGGGTGTCTAACGAATTAGACACCCTCATTTTTAGTAAAAATATAGATTTTTTCTATTATTTATAAAGCTCCTACTTCTTTTAGAGCAGCGTTAGTTCCACGAACCGCAGCAGCACTAGCAGTAAATTTAGCTTTCTCGTCTGCAGATAATTCTAGCTCAACGATTTTTTCAATACCATTACGTCCTAAGATAACAGGAACGCCACAGCATACATCAGACTCACCATATTCACCCTCTAACATAACTGAACATGGAACCATTTTACCTTGGTTATGGATAATAGACTCCACAACAAAAGCTCCAGCAGCTCCTGGTGCATACCAAGCTGAAGTACCTAACAATTTAGTTAGCGTTGCACCACCTACCATTGTAGAGGCAGCCACTTTTTCTAACTCTTCTGCAGAAAGGAAGTTAGAAACAGGAATACCTTTATAGGTAGCCAAACGAGTTAAAGGAATCATAGTTGTATCACCATGTCCACCAATAACCATACCCTCTACTTCATTTGCATTGCAACCTAAAGCTTGAGACAAGAAATATTTAAAACGAGAGCTATCAAGAGCTCCACCCATACCAATAATTCTGTTTTTTGGTAATCCTAATGATTTCAATGCTAAATAAGTCATTGTATCCATTGGATTAGAAATTACAACGATAATAGCTTCTGGTGAATATTTTAAAACATTCGAAGCTACAGATTTTACGATACCTGCATTAACACCTATCAATTCTTCACGCGTCATACCTGGTTTACGAGGAATACCAGAAGTGATTACAACTACATCAGAATTAGCTGTTTTTTCATAGTCGTTTGTACAACCTACAACTGTTGTATCAAATCCTAACAACTGAGCGGTTTGCATCATATCCATTGCTTTACCCTCAGAAACACCCTCTTTCACGTCAAGCATAACTACTTGATCTGCTACTTCATTAAAAGCTAAAACATTAGCGCACGTAGCTCCTACGTTACCTGCACCTACTACTGTTACTTTTGACATATTAAATTGATCTTTAGATTTATAATCGGAACAAAGATACGGTTAATCTTTGATTAGAGAAATATTTCCTTAATAAAATTAGTTAAAGATTTATTCAATTGGAGGCGTTACTAGTTAGTAACTCCTCTATTCTAATCAAAATCGTTAATTCATTATTTACTATCCTTTGCTATTCACGTAAAAACAACTACTTTTGCGACTGAACAAAAATTTGACTTATGAATTCAAAGAAAGTTATAATTGCTACTATTATCGTTTTGATAGGTAGTTTGGGCTATATTAGTTACTTATTATTACGACAACGACAAGAAAATCAAGACATGTCTAAACTTTTCACCATTGAAAAGGAGGAGATGGAGAATGAATACAACAGTTTTGCCAATCAATATAATGAGTTGCAAATGGTAACCACTAATGATTCATTGTCAACTTTATTGAGCAAAGAAAAAACAAAGATACAACGTTTACTCGAAGAGTTGCGCGTAACCAAATCGACAAACGCCGCAGAGATTTACCGTTTAAAAAAGGAATTAAAAACACTTCGTGCGGTTCTAAAAAAATATATTACTGAAATCGACTCCCTCAATCGTATAAACAAGGCGTTAGCGTCTGAGAACAAAGCTGTAAAGCGGAAATACAGACAAGCAACGCAAAAGATAGACAATCTATCTAAAGAGAAAAAGACACTCGATGAGAAGGTGCAATTGGCTTCACAACTAGATGCTACAAACATTGTAGTATTACCCAAGAACAAACGAAACAAGACCACAAATAGGGTAAAGAAAATAGTTAAATTTGCTATCTCATTTACATTGACTAAAAATATTACAACAGAATCGGGAGAACGTACGCTATATATACGTATTGCTAAACCCAATCACACCATTTTAAGCAAAAGCTCAGCCAACACTTTCTCCTTTGAAAACAAGGAGATAGGTTATTCTATCAAAAAATATATCGAATATACTGGAGAAGAACAAGATATAGCAGTCTATTGGGATGTAGAAGAATTTCTAGAATCAGGAACTTATCAAGTCTTTATTTTTGCAGATAACTACATGATTGGATCTAAACAATTTGAACTAAAATAAAAGACATGAAACAATTTATACAAATCTTACTACGATTCGTTCCGCCATATAAACACTACCTAATTCTCACTTTTGTTTTCAACATTTTAGCTGCGTTGCTAAATGTTTTTTCCTTCTCTATGATTATTCCCATTTTGCAGCTTTTGTTTGGTCTCGAGTCCACAAAATACTCTTTTATGGCATGGGATACCGTTGGTGTAGGTACAAAAGATTTAGTGGTCAACAATTTTTACTACTACATTTCAGACCTGATTCAAACCACTGGAGAGAGTAATACGCTACTTATCTTAGGTGTTTTTCTAGCTGTAATGACCCTCTTTAAAACAACGTTTTATTTCCTATCTTCAGCCATGATTATTCCGCTAAGAACGGGTGTGGTTAGAGACTTAAGAAATCAAGTATTCCACAAGATATTATCCCTACCCATTGGCTTTTTCTCGGAAGAGCGCAAAGGAGATATAATGGCACGTATTAGTGGAGATGTACAAGAGGTGGAGAATTCCATTATGAGTTCATTGGATATGTTGTTTAAAAACCCTATACTTATCATTATCTATTTTGGTACATTGATTGCCCTTAGTTGGCAACTGACCATCTTTACGGTGGTGGTATTGCCTATAATGGGATGGATTATGGGTGCCATTGGTAAACGACTAAAACAGCATTCTCTTGCTGCTCAAAATGAATGGAGCGATTTATTATCGCAAGTAGAGGAAACATTGGGTGGTCTGCGCATCATAAAAGCATTTAATGCACAAGAAAAAATTGAAAATCGCTTTACTAAAGCAAACGATGGGTATCGCTCTATTGTGAATAAAGTGAATACACGTCAACAATTAGCGCATCCAATGAGTGAGTTTTTGGGCACGATTCTCATTGTATTAGTTTTATGGTTTGGTGGGACACTTATTTTAGGAGGAACCTCTAGCATCAGTGCCCCATCGTTTATTTTCTATCTAGTGATGCTATATAGTCTAATCAATCCACTAAAGGAATTTTCTAAAGCAGGTTACAATATACCTAAAGGGCTAGCTTCTATGGAGCGTATAGACAAAGTTTTACTAGCTGAGAATAATCTTGTGGAGCCTATAAATGGTAAACCAATCCAGACTTTTACCAAAAAGATAGAATATAAAAATGTCTCATTTAAATATGCAAATCAATGGATTTTGAAGAATATATCATTAACCATTGAGCATGGAAAAACAATTGCACTGGTGGGACAATCGGGCTCTGGTAAATCTACCCTAGTCGACCTCCTTCCACGCTATTATGATGTACAAGAGGGAGAGATCACGATAGATGGTATCAATGTGAAAGATATCAAATCAAAAGAGCTGCGTTCATTAATGGGCAATGTGAACCAAGAAGCAATTTTATTTAATGACACGTTTGCTAATAATATTGCTTTTGGTGTAGACGATGCTACACGCGAGGAGATTATTGAGGCGGCAAAAATAGCAAATGCACACGATTTTATTATAGCAAGTGAAGATGGATACGACACCATGATTGGAGATAGAGGAAGTAAACTATCGGGTGGTCAACGACAACGTATTAGTATTGCTCGTGCTATTTTAAAGAACCCACCAATACTTATATTAGATGAAGCTACATCTGCTCTAGACACTGAATCAGAACGTATGGTTCAGTTAGCATTAGAGCAACTTATGAAGAATAGAACTACCATAGCTATTGCCCACCGACTCTCTACGATAAAGAATGCAGACGAGATTTGTGTGATGCAGGAGGGTGAGATTGTAGAAAGAGGTAAGCACGATGAGCTAATAGCGAAAGATGGCGTTTATAAGAAACTTTGTGAAATGCAATCGGTAAAATAAGGGAGCACAAAAAAAGAAAAAGCGGGACATCTATTTTAAAATAGATGTCCCGCTTTTTTATGCGATAAATGGCGTATAAAAACTACTGCTTATGCATCTCAACACGATGTGTTGGGTCTAGGTTCTTATTTCTATAATCCACCTGTTTAATCATTTTCTCAGCTAGGTTCATAAAGGAAAGACCTGTTATTGTATTCTCATCTAACGCAACAGGCGTACCATTATCACCACCATCGCAAATGCCTTGTACAATTGGTATCTGTCCTAACAAAGGAACATTCATCGATTCAGCCAATCGTTTAGCACCACCATTACCAAAAAGATAATACTTATTCTCTGGCAATTCAGCTGGAGTAAACCAAGCCATATTTTCTACTAATCCTAAAATTGGCACATTCACTTTATCGTTGGTAAACATATTGATACCCTTACGCGCATCGGCTAAAGCTACTTCTTGTGGTGTACTCACTACAACTGCACCGGTCAAGGCTAGTGTCTGCACAATAGTAAGATGAATATCACTTGTACCTGGAGGCAAATCGATTAACAAATAATCTAAATCGCCCCAGTCTGTATCACCAATCAACTGTTTCAAAGCATTGCTAGCCATACCACCTCTCCAAAGAGTAGCTTGGTCTTGATTAACAAAAAAGCCAATAGATAATACCTTAACACCATATTTTTCTATAGGAGCGATTAGGTCTCTTCCCTCTTTCTGTACAGTAAAAGGACGTACATCTTCTATTTGAAACATTTTGGGCATCGATGGACCAAAAAGATCGGCGTCGAGCAAACCTACTTTATTGCCTAATTTGGCTAAAGCAACAGCTAGATTTGCCGTAACAGTTGACTTACCAACACCTCCTTTACCAGAGGAGATGGCAATAACATTTTTTACTTGTGGCAATAGCTTATCGATATGTGGACGAGCTGCCTTCAATGTTTTAACCGAAATATTTCCTTTTATATCAACCTCTTCTCCTACGTAAGTAAGAATGGCTGTTTCTGCAGCTTTAACAACAGATTTAATAAATGGATCTGTTGGTTTTTCAAAGATAAGCGAAAAAGAGACTTTATTTTTCTCTATACGAATGTTATCTTCTACCATCTCAGCCTCAACTATATTCTTACCCGTACCTGGATAGCGAACAGTAGCTAATGCATCTAAAATTAATTTTGGGTAAATTTTCATTTCACTAATTTATTTACTTGTTTCTGAACCACTTCGTTTACTACGATTATAACTGCGATAACTATCCAATTCTATATCCACCTCGGGTTCTACTAGTGTTCCCTCGGTAGGTAATTTAAATTGAATATACTTTATCGACAACCCACGGTCTAACCATTGTTGTTCGTAATAAGTGCGAATAGCTAGGAGTGGATCATTTTCCAATTCAGAATGATATAAATCTTCTGTAATCATCTGAATAGGAAGTTTATTTTTCTCTAACATTAGTTTGGTGTAGGTAAACATAAACGGACTATCTGTTTTCAAATGCACCAATCCGTTAGGTTGTAAAAAATGACGATATCGCTCCATAAAATAGGTGGAGGTTAAACGCTTTCGTACCTTCTTCATCTGTGGATCGGAGAAAGTTAACCAAATTTCACTCACCTCATCAGTTCCGAAGAAACGGTCAATAATCTCGATGTTTGTACGTAGAAAGGCTACATTTTTTAAACCTTTCTCCAGAGCCTCTGTTGCACCCGTCCACATTCGAGAGCCCTTTATATCTACTCCAATAAAATTTATGGAAGGGAAATATTGTGCTAAACCAACCGCATACTCTCCTCTTCCGCAACCTAATTCAACTACTATGGGATTATCGTTCTTAAAAAAAGTTTTATTCCAAGATCCTTTCATCTCAAAAGAAACATCATCCACAACGGAACACGGACATTCAAACACATGCGGATAACTCCGCATATCTGCAAACTTCTCTAACTTATTTTTTGCCATTCACTTTTAATCTAAAACAGTAACCCAACCATGTTTATCGGCTACATCACCATATTGGATACTTCTTAATTCATTATACAATTTAGTACTAATAGGACCAGGTTTTCCATCTTTAGAAATGACATACGATTTCTTCAATTCGTAATCGTCAATACAACGAATAGGAGATATAACAGCTGCTGTACCACAAGCTCCAGCCTCTTCAAATGTAGACAATTCCTCTTCTGGTATTGGGCGTCGTTCTATTTTCAATCCCATATCTTCTGCCAACTGCATCAAACTTCTATTCGTAATAGAGGGTAGTATAGAGCTCGATTTTGGGGTGATATAGGTGTTATCTTTTATAGCAAAGAAATTAGCAGCACCACATTCGTCAATGTACTTCTTTTCTTTTGCATCTAAATAAAATTCACTAGAATAGCCTAAATCGTGTGCTAATTTATTAGCGCGTAAACCTGCTGCATAATTACCTCCGATTTTAAAGGCTCCAGTACCTAAAGGAGCAGCACGGTCATATTCGCGAATAATAACGTATGGATTCGTAGAAAAGCCACCAGGGAAATAGGGGCCTACTGGCGAAACAAAAATAATAAACAAATATTCGTCGGCTGGATGTACACCAATACGTGCACCAGTACCAATCATCAATGGACGAATATATAAAGAAGCACCACTATCATAAGGTGGGACAAATCGGTCATTTAATTTTACAACCTTTTTAACCATGTCTGAAAACAAATCGACAGGCATCTGAGGCATTAAGATAGCATCGCAAGTGGATTGCAATCTTTTAGCATTATCAGACATACGAAAGAGTCTAACTTTATCGTCTTTTCCACGAAAAGCTTTCATACCCTCAAAAGCTTCTTGTCCGTAGTGCAAACAAGTGGCAGCCATATGCATATTAATAGACTCCGAAGAAGAGATTTCTATTTCTCCCCATTTCCCGTTCTTATAATAACATCTTACGTTATAATCCGTTGGAATATATCCAAAAGACATATTCTTCCAATCTATTTCTTTCATTGTTAATATGTATTGAATTTTATTACTTTTATAAAGAACAAAAATACAATATATATTTGACAATACTGTTTAATTTACTTTAAAAAACAGGTACTAAAAAATATGTAAAGAGCTAACTCTCTCTTATACAGCCGTCTCATTCAACAGTGAGGCCACCTCTTCGTCTACCTTGTTCAGTTTTTGTTGACAGAAAGAAATCATTTTTTTTGCCTCTTTCAACTGCGTGGTTAATTCATCCATTGAATATTCATTGTTCTCCATTTTTTGTACAATCTCTTCTAGCTTATTAACAGCTGCTTCGTACGTCATTTTCTCTTTCATTCTTCTTTTCGTATTATTTTAGTCACACTACTATGTACCTCTCCTTGTTGCATATAAACAATAAGCTCATCTTTCTCACTTAGCAAGGATAAATCTGCTACCCTTTTCCCATCCACCACTAGCATGCCAAAACCACGCTTGAGCCACTCATCTGGGGCGGCATAGGTAACACGTTGTTGCAGCATTTCTATGTGACTATATTCCATCTGTTTACGAAGAGAATAGGCGGATTGAAAACGATTAGCAATGCGAGATAATTTATATTTTTCGGTGTTGGTATTCATCCTAACTACAGCGGGGAGTTTCTCCGTAATCCGCTGAAGCAGATTCCATTCATTATTCTTTTTTTGCTGATAAGCATTTTTGAAACGAACAGTAAGCTGAGAGATCTGTTGCTGCTGTGCTGTTAGATAATCGAACGAATAACTTGATATCCATTCAGATATCTCGGAAATTCGTTCTGCGGTTATCCATAACTTGCTAATCAAGAATTCTGCCGCAGCAGTAGGGGTTTTTACACGTTTATGAGAAATCCGGTCAATCACCGTATCATCGCGTTCATGCCCAATACCCGTTATAATAGGTAGAGGAAACTGCGCACAATTTACTGCTAATTCATAGTCGTCAAACCCCGATAAATCGGAAGTTGCTCCTCCTCCACGGATGATAACAACCGCATCCCATAGCTCGCCCATCTGATAGATCTCATTCAGAGCAGCAATGATAGAAGCGGCAACACGCTCACCTTGCATCACAGCGGGAAACAAGCGGGTATAGAAAACCAGCCCATATGGGTTAGCGTGGAGTTGATCTGAGAAATCACCATATCCAGCGGCAGTTACGGAAGAGATAACCGCTATACGTTGTGGATTAAGGGGTAGCGACAACTCTTTGTTAAGCGTTAAAACGCCCTCCTCCTCTAGTTGCTGGATTATCTCTCTACGCTTTCGTTCTGTCTCCCCTACTGTGTAAGAGGGGTCAATATCTTCTACGGTAAGTGAATACCCATACAACTCATGGAAATGGATGGAGACTTTTACCAACACTTTTATTCCAGCAGCGAACGGCTGTCCAGTTTCTTGTTCAAAGTAGGGACGCAACAGGGCATATGTAGTTGCCCAAACAACGGCACGTGCCTTTGCCTTTAGCACACTGTTTTTCCCATCTTTTTGAATAAATTCTAGATAACAATGACCATTGGCGTTTTGACGCACATCACTCATCTCCGCCTGTAGCCAAACTCCTGTTGTGAAGTTTTGTGACAAGCAGGTACTCACCAAGTTATTTAGTTCATATAAAGAGTAATAGGTTTGTTTCATAGAATAGTTCTCGTATTAATTATTTCCGAATGATTCGACTTATTTGTCCTTTCTTTGTCAGCAATATACATTCCTAATCCTCGCTGAGAGGCTATAAAAGCGCCACCAATCACTCTTTTACCTACATAAAAAACAGTCGATTGTCCTGGAGTAATTGCTCTAGCCTCCTCTTCAAAGGTGACTAAGAAAAGAGAATCGGTGACCTGTTCTAGCGAACAAGGGATTGGTTTACTACGATAACGGATACAGACCTCTATCGTTTTCTCCTGTTTCCATCTTTTCTCATCTACAAACTGAGGTGGTTCAATAAGCATATACTTTTTCTTGAGTTGCTCAACGGGGCCTAATATCACCGTGTTTTTAAGTGCATTTAGACCAATCACGTAAGCGGGATGTCCCAAGGCTATTTCTAATCCTTTGCGCTGTCCAATAGTATAAAAAGGCACCCCTTTATGGGTACCTAGAGTAACGCCCGAGCGGTTTACAAATTTTCCAGGTTTAATGGCAGTTTTTTTATCGCCTAACTGTTTTTGTAAAAAATCACGATAATCGCCTTGAATAAAGCAGACTTCCATACTCTCTGCGTCGGCCGATTTATGAACAAATCCTTTATCAAATAGATACTGTCGTACCTGTTTCTTAGTATATGCACCCAAAGGAAAAATAGATCGCCTTAACACATCTTGCCCCAGTTTCCACAAAAAATAAGATTGGTCCTTTTTTGCATCATCTCCCGTTACAAGATAGATTTTCCCAGCTATCTCTTGCAAGGAGATATAATGTCCGGTTGAAATATAGGAACAATTATAGGTATCAGCAAAATCCATCAACATTTTGAATTTAAAAAGTGGATTGCATAATACACATGGATTAGGAGTACGTCCATTCATATATTCATCGACAAAGTTGGCCACTACAACCTCCTTAAATGAGTCCCGAAAATCAACCACATGATGCTCTATACCAAGACGGGCAGCTAACTCTTTTGCTTCAAGAATAAAATTAGGGTAGCGTTGTTGAGGAGAAGAAAATTGACTCTCTAAATCCCACGTACGCATCGTTACACCTACTACCTCATATCCCCTCTCTTGCAGCATGATGCAGACGGCAGAGCTATCCACCCCACCACTCATGCCTACTAATATACGTTTACACTCCATAAACAAAACTAATTATAGGAACAAAGATAGAACAAATATTATCGGGGAGTCTATCTATTGAGTATCTTTGCTCCATAAAGAAAGTTAATAATGGACAAAAACGAGAAATATATTCAACTAGGTAAAGAACCAATTACTAAGCTTTTGTTTCAATATGCGCTACCCTCTATCATTGCTATGACAGCTGCATCGCTGTATAATATCATTGATAGTATTTTCATAGGACAGGGTGTGGGTGCTCTAGCCATTTCTGGACTAGCAGTAACCTTTCCTTTCATGAACTTAACAGCAGCTTTTGGGGCAATGATTGGAGCAGGTGCCTCCACACTCGTGTCTATTAAATTAGGAGAAAAAGATTATAAAACAGCGCAAAACATTTTAGGAAATACACTTGTACTTAATCTGTTCTTTGGAGCTATTACCATGATTCTCTGCTTGCTTTTTATCGACCCTATTTTATTTTTTTTTGGTGCGAGTGAAAATACAATTGAATATGCACGCAGCTATATGCAAGTATTGCTAGCTGGTAATATTATCACACATGTCTATTTTGGCTTAAATGCGCTGCTTAGAGCTTCTGGGTATCCATCTAAAGCTATGCTTGCCACTATTATTACAGTTGTTCTTGACTGTATACTCGATGCCATCTTTATTTTTGTCTTAGATTGGGGCATCAGAGGAGCAGCCTTAGCTACTGTGCTTGCGCAAAGCACCTCTCTTATTTGGCTACTATATATATTGAGTGATAGTAAGAAGTTGCTTCATTTCAAAAAAGGAATCTATACCTTAAAAAAGAGAATTATTAAAGAGATTCTCTATATCGGTCTCTCTCCTTTTTTCATGAATGTTGCAGCTTGTTTAATTGTGATTGTGATTAATAACGCCTTAAAAGATGCTGGAGGAGATTTAGCCATTGGTGCTTATGGTATCATAAACCGGATAATCTTTCTTATCTTGATGGTTGTTATGGGACTCAACCAGGGGATGCAACCTATTGCAGGTTATAATTATGGAGCTCGTCAATATCATCGGCTTAATCAAGTGCTAACTACAACCATTGTTATCGCTAGTATTGTAAGTACCCTTGGATTTATTATTGGAGAACTATTTCCAGGTACCATAGTCTCTCTCTTTACAACCGATAAAGAACTAGTAGCATTAGCAACAGAAGGTATGAAGATCTATGTAATTGGTTTTCCTTTAGTTGGTTTTCAGGTGGTGGTCTCTAACTTCTTTCAAAGTATTGGACAAGCTCATAAATCTATTTTACTGTCTCTTTCTAGACAAGTATTTATACTACTTCCCTGTTTATTTATCCTACCACATTTTTACGGAGTAGCGGGAGTATGGTATAGCATGCCTATTGCAGATATTTCATCTTCCTTACTCTCTGCAGCTCTTCTGTTTTGGCAATTTAGAGCTTTTAAAAAAATGGGAAATCTACAAGCAGCAGAGGTTAACTCCTAGAAATCAATCTTTTTTAATAGACGTATACTGGCCCCATAGGTAACGCCATATTTACAGACCTCCATTTCTCCCTCTTCAAAAAGGACACTGTTCTCATCCATAGCCCAATAGCGTGCACATATATCGGAGCTCATCTCTCCAGAGCTATTTACAAAACGAGTGGGAAACAAAGAAAAAGCAGTAAGATTTGAGCCATCCTCCCACGAACAATCCATAAGAAGTGTAATGTCACTGTTTAAATAGGTATTCAAATCTTGCCAGTCATTTAGCGTGGGCATTTCCCAACCATTAGTGGCTAATAAAGAGGAGGTTGCAACGGTTCTATTATAGAGATAACCTTTGTGCAAGAAATCGGCTATACAAGCTGGGCGCGCTTTCGTTCCTTTATTTTGATTACTTTCCCAGCTAGAGGTATATTTTTCTTTTTCTATTGTGGTATCATCATCCAATGCCAAAGCAGCAAAATTGGTTGTCATCCAAAAGTTAGTGCCTATTTTTGCAATGGGATAATTCTTTGCTACTGCATCACCAAAGTACAAAGGGGTTACAACGGTTGGATAGGGAGATGTAGCAGTGGTATGAAAAGAAAAATCGCCCTTTTTAGAGAGATAAAAGTGAGAATCAGTAATAGAATGGCCGGCAATAAGGGTGGGTAGATGCGTTGTCGAATCCCAACTAAGAGAGCCGCCATGGACAGCTGCTGCAGAAACAGCCAGTGAGGAGGGTTCACAAAGACTAACAACAAAGCCATTTGCTAAATCAATATGCTGTTGCTCCATTGGATAAGCAACAATAGCCACTCTTCCACCATCTCTTGTCGCAATATATTCTTTACAGATAACAGCCACATCCACATCAGACTGCTGCACTTTATAAACATATGAATCGGAAAAGGTGGGTAGATTAATTTCAAAACAGGCATCGTTGATAGGAGAAACAGGGTCGTTTCCATCCTCATCCAGATTACCATTATAGGTTTCAAGTTCTTTCCATTCAGCTATCGTTGCTAACAAGTCAGTAGAGAGGGCTTGCCCCTTCATTGTTAGCGTAAGGGTTTGTTTGGTAGCTGGTTCAAACGCATGCTGTTCGCCAAAAGAGAAGGAAAAATGTTTACCAGAGGCTACACTCACCTCCATAAAGAACTGATTCTCTGGAATGGTTTGTGGTATCAGTATGGCTTGTTTTCCTACAAGCGCCTCCTCTTTTACCTCAAAGTCACCATTAACGATAATATTATTCTCCTCGTCCAAGGAGGAAAAAAGAGCCGTTTTAAAATCATAATCGGCGGCACATTTCACTTGTCGGATAACAACAACAGGATCATCCGCCAACAAATCGGCTGCAGAAGCATATGCTGTTCCCGGCAATAGTTGAATTTCTATCCTGGACATCTTATGCTGAAAAAGAAGTGGTACAGCTGTATCAGAGGGAAAAACATCCATTTTTTCTGCTACCAAAAAATCGGAACGGCTATAATTTTCGGCTTTATCTTGCTCTACAGCAACAGTTACAGAAGCTATCGATTGCGCTTGATCTAGGAGATTAGGTGCATATGGATAATAGGCTATAAATGTAGAGGCTGACGTATTGGTGGGATAATAAACTACTTGATTTGGCAACCAACTACTTCCATCAAACACAAACTGCATATTATCTACCCAGCGCTCATCGCTCAATGTTTGCGGGGGTTGAAAAACAAACAATCCAATGGCATCATTAGCAGCAAAAGAACTATTTATGGTACGCGTTTGGATGGATGAATTCTCACTTATCTGGATGGGGATATTAGCAACAGCATTGGTTACTCCATCATCCGATTGACAACTAAATAAAAGCATTGAAACCACCAAAAGTAGGTTATTCGCAACATGTATTCTCTTATTCATATCATATAAAATTTAGGCTCTGCTATTACTTTAACGAGTAACAGCAGAGCCTAATTTACATATTTACCTAATACGAATCAATAAAATTACGTATTATTTGTATAATTTATACTTATTTTCACGAAAAAAGAAGGATAATTATCTGAACGGACAAGACGCGCATAAACATAACCAACGGATAAACAGTGGAATATCCAACTGCAGGGGCATCGTTTCCTACCGACTGTGTAGAATATGCTAAGGCGGGAGGATCGGTACAACTACCAGCCATCAAACCCATTAGCATAAAGTAATTCATTTTAAAATAACCACGAGCTATAGACCCCATTATCAGTAATGGAATAATGGTAATGATAAAACCACAAGCTACCCACAGCAATCCATCTCCTTGTACTACTGTTTCGAAGAATTTTGCACCAGCCTCAATTCCAACACTAGCCAAGAATAAAACAATACCGATTTCACGAAGCATTAAATTAGCACTTTGTGTGGTATAGGTTATCAAATTAAGTTTATAACCAAAACGAGATATAAGGATAGCAACAACTAACGGACCACCTGCTAAGCCAAGTTTAACAGGAATAGGCATACCTAATGATACTGGAATACTACCAAAAAGAATACCCAGTAGGATACCAATAAAAATAGTGGCAATGTTAGGTTGATTAAGACGTTTCATGGAATTACCCATTACATCGGCTAAACGTTCAAGCGACTCTAATGAACCAACTACTGTTACACGGTCTCCAACTTGGAGAGAGAGATGAGGAGCAGCAAAAAGATCGACTCCAGAGCGGTTAACACGGGTAACATTTGCACCATATAAATCGCGTAGTTTTAACTGTCCTAAACTTTTTCCGTTCATTTCAGGCTTGGTTACTAAAATTCGGCGGGATACAAAAGGAGTATCCTGTTTATCCCAATCTACTTTTACAACACCACCCATAAAGGCCATAATTGCATCCGCATCTTTACGAGAACAGGATATATATAACTTATCTCCCGATTCTATTTTCGTATCATCTTTAGGAATAACAGCATGTGCATTGTGCAACATACGAGAAATAATAAATGGGCGAACAATCAAATTTTGTACCTCAGCAATTGTTTTACCAAAAAGAGCTTGATTATTAATCTCAAGACTCATGGTGTGTGGCTTAGTATGTTCATTATCAGACCCATCGGTAAGGTTATCGGATTCCGAAACAAAATTTACGCGGAAGATATAACGTATTAATATGATGGACAAGATGATACCAATAACACCCAAAGGATAAGCAACAGCATATCCCAAAGCGATAGGTTCACCAGCATAAGACACCTGATGTAATGCCTCTTGTGCAGCACCGAGCCCCGGTGTATTTGTTACAGCTCCAGAAAGGATACCCATCATCATTGGAAGAGAAATTCTGCCATCTAACACATAGTAGAGAATTAAAGCAACCACGATATTCAATGCAACAACACCAACAGCTATACCATTCATTCGCATTCCTCCCTGCTTAAAAGAGGAAAAGAAAGAGGGACCTACCTGAAGTCCAATACAAAAGACGAATAAAATAAGGCCAAACTCTTTTATAAAATGTAGATAAGGGAGGTCGGCCGTAAAGCCAAAATGGCCCATAATAATACCGACAAATAAAACAAAGGTGACCCCTAGTGATACACCAAATATTTTAATACGTCCTAACCAAACTCCCAACGAAATAACAAAGGCATATAGCATCACTACATGCGCAATCGAAGAGGAATTATACAATAAATCTTGAATCCAACTCATACTTTTTTAAATTTTGTGCAAAGGTACGCAACAACATAAAGAAATCAATATATTTTGTAGTTTTTTTTCATTAAAAGGGGCTATTATTTGTCATATACAGATAGCAAAATGAATCTATTTAAGGAGATTCTTGGGCAAAAAACAAAATCCTGTTACTAAAAACATTAAAAAAAAGAGACTTTTTAGAGTTAATAAGTATATTTGTAGATTGTCTTTTGTAAAAAGAATAATTTATTCATCTAATTATATATAAACTATGGCAGATAGTAATGAAAAACTCTTTTCTGATTTTGCTCCAGTCACTACAAAAGAGTGGTTGGCAAAAATTAACGTCGATTTAAAAGGAGCCGACTTTGAAAAGAAATTAGTTTGGAAAACCAATGAAGGATTTAATGTTCAACCTTTTTATCGTTCGGAAGATATCAAGGATTTAACAACTACAAACGCTCTTCCTGGCGAATTTCCATTTATCAGAGGTACGAAGAAAAATGACAACACCTGGCTTGTTCGTCAAGACATCAAAGTAAAAGATGCTAAAGAGGCCAATGCTAAAGCATTAAACGTTCTAATGAAGGGTGTAGATGCGCTTAGTTTTAGCATCTGTGGCTCTTCGCTTTCTAAAGCATTAATCGAAGATTTACTACAAGACATTGATGCTACATGTGTGGAATTAAATTTCTCTACCGCAAAAGAAAAAAGCATAGAACTAGCACAATTGTTAGTAAGCTATTTCAAAGAGAAAAACTACGATTTGAAAAAGTTAGAAGGTTCAATTCATTTTGACCCAATGGCTGACTCTTTAACAAAAGGGAAAAACCAAGACTTTGTTCAAACAGCAAAAGAGCTTATTGACAGCTTAGTTGATTTACCTCAATATCGCTGTATACACGTAGATGCTTTATTACTAAATAACGCAGGAGCATACATCTCACAAGAACTAGGATACGCACTTGCATGGGGTAATGAATATCTACATCTCTTAACAGATGCTGGTTTAACCGTTGCAGCAGTTGCTACAAGAATCAAATTTAACTTTGGAATTAGTTCTAACTATTTCATGGAGATTGCTAAATTTAGAGCAGCTAGAATGCTTTGGGCTAACATCGTTAAAGCATATACAACTGAATGTGCTACTGGTGAGTGTTATCTAGAAGCTTGCAAGATGATGATTCATGCAGAAACATCTACCTTTAACATGACCTTATTTGATGCACATGTTAATTTATTGCGTTCACAGACAGAAGCTATGAGTGCAGCACTAGCTGGTGTTCACTCTATGACTGTTTTACCTTTCGACAAAACGTACAAAGAATCGGATGATTTTTCGGAACGAATTGCTCGCAACCAACAATTACTATTAAAAGAGGAGAGTCATTTTGATAAGGTGATTGACCCATCTGCAGGATCTTATTATATTGAGACATTAACAGCTTCTATCATTAAACAAGCATGGGAACTATTCCTTTCTATGGAAGAGAAAGATGGTTTCTTAGCAGCAGTAGTAGCTGGTGAGGTACAAAAAGCTATTAACGAAACAGGAAAATCTCGTTTGGTAAATATCTCACGTCGTAAAGAGGTACTTTTAGGTACAAACCAATATCCTAACTTCACAGAGAAAGCTGGCGAAAAGAGAAGTCAAGCTTGCTGTTGTCAAGAAAATGAAACAGCACCCGATTTTGAAACACTTAACTTCCAACGTGCAGCTAGTCAGTTTGAAGCGCTTCGCATTCAAACAGAACAATCCGGAAAAGAACCTGTAGCATTTATGCTTACCATTGGTAATCTAACCATGCGTCAAGCACGTGCACAATATGCATGTAATTTCTTGGGATGCGCAGGATACAAAGTGATTGATAATTTAGGTTTCAAAACAGTAGAAGAAGGAGTAGAAGCCGCAATGCAAGCAAAAGCTGATATTGTTGTTCTCTGTTCAAGCGACGCTGAATATGCAGAAAATGCTATCCCTGCTTATAAAGCACTTAACGGTCGTGCTCTCTTTATTGTAGCAGGTGCTCCTGCTTGTTCAGAAGAGCTAAAAGCAGCAGGAATAGACAATTTTATTCATGTGCGTGTAAATGTACTCGATACATTAAGAGAATTGAATGCAAAGTTAGGAATTAAGTAAGCAAAACAATGAGACAAAAATTTAATAACATAGACGTCTTTGCTGGCATAAAAGCACAAAACGGCAAAGATTGGCAAAAAGAGAATAAAGTTATCAGCAGTTGGAAAACGGCCGAACAAATTTGCGTGAAACCAGTGTATACCAAAGAGGATTTAGAAGGTATGGAACACCTCGATTATTCTGCTGGTACACCTCCCTTTCTACGCGGCCCCTACTCCATGATGTACGCTTTCCGTCCATGGACTATCCGTCAATATGCAGGTTTTTCAACAGCAGAAGAATCCAATGCTTTCTACCGCAGAAACTTAGCTTCCGGACAAAAAGGTTTATCCGTAGCTTTTGACCTTCCAACCCATCGTGGATATGACCCAGATCATAAACGTGTGGTAGGAGATGTTGGTAAAGCGGGTGTATCTATCTGTTCTACAGAAAACATGAAAGTTCTTTTTGATGGTATTCCATTGAACAAGATGTCTGTATCCATGACTATGAACGGTGCCGTTTTACCTATTTTGGCTTTCTACATTAGTGCAGGTTTAGAGCAAGGTGCTAAGTTAGAGGAGATGGCTGGAACCATTCAAAATGATATTCTAAAAGAATTCATGGTACGTAACACTTACATCTATCCACCAGCATTTTCCATGAAAATCATCTCTGATATCTTTGAATACACCTCTCAGAAGATGCCTAAGTTCAATTCTATTTCTATTTCTGGATATCACATGCAAGAAGCAGGTGCAACCGCAGATATTGAATTAGCATACACACTAGCAGATGGATTAGAATATTTACGTGCTGGTGTTGCAGCAGGTATTGACATCGATGCTTTTGCACCCCGTTTGTCCTTCTTCTGGGCTATTGGAACCAACCACTTCATGGAGATAGCAAAGATGCGTTCTGCACGTATGTTATGGGCCAAGATTGTAAAACAATTCAATCCTAAGAATCCTAAATCACTAGCATTACGTACACACTCACAAACTTCAGGATGGTCGCTCACCGAGCAAGATCCCTTTAATAACGTGGGACGTACTTGTATTGAAGCCATGGCAGCAGCTCTTGGTCATACACAATCGTTGCATACCAATGCTTTAGATGAAGCTATTGCTCTACCAACTGATTTTTCTGCACGTATTGCACGTAACACTCAGATTTATATTCAAGAGGAAACCAACATATGTAAAGAAATCGACCCATGGGGCGGATCTTTCTATGTAGAATCTTTAACAAACGATTTGACACATAAAGCATGGGATCTCATCCAAGAGGTTGAGAAACTAGGTGGAATGGCCAAAGCAATTGAGACAGGTCTTCCAAAAATGCGTATTGAAGAGGCAGCAGCACGAACACAAGCTCGTATTGACTCTGGTGCACAAACAATTGTGGGAACCAACAAATACCGATTAGAGAAAGAAGATCCTATCGACATCTTAGAGATCGATAACACCGCTGTACGTGTTGAGCAAGTAGAAGGCCTAAAACGTTTACGCGAGAAAAGAAACGATGCAGAGGTACAAGCAGCATTAGATGCTATCACAAAATGCGTTGAGACAAAAGAGGGTAACCTACTAGAGTTAGCTGTAGAAGCTGCTCGTGTACGTGCTACACTTGGTGAGATCTCAGATGCATGCGAGAAGGTGGTAGGTAGATATAAAGCAATCATTAGAACCATATCAGGCGTGTATTCATCAGAAAGTAAGAAAGATGCAAATTTCGCTAAAGCATGCGAACTAACCGAAAAATTTGCCAAGAAAGAGGGTCGTCGTCCACGTATCATGATCGCTAAAATGGGTCAAGATGGTCACGACCGTGGAGCTAAAGTTGTAGCAACAGGTTATGCCGATTGTGGCTTTGACGTGGATATGGGACCTTTGTTCCAGACTCCAGCAGAAGCAGCACGAGAAGCTGTAGAAAACGATGTTAATGTTGTAGGTATTTCATCTTTAGCAGCGGGTCACAAAACTTTGATTCCACAAATCATTGAAGAACTAACAAAACTGGGTAGAGAAGATATCATTATTATTGCTGGAGGAGTTATTCCTGCACAAGACTATGATTTCTTATACAAAGCAGGTGTAGCAGCAATCTTTGGTCCTGGATCATCGGTAGCTAAAGCAGCTTGCCAGATTCTAGAAATCTTGCTAGACGAAGCTGAGTAGATTACTATTCTTATATATAAAAAAGACGGCTACTTAAATAAGTAGCCGTCTTTTTTTATATCCTATCGTTTATAACTCCTTCGTTATATGAAAACCAATCTTTTTCAAATCGTCCCAATAAGTAGGGTAAGACTTAGAGACAACCTCTGGGTTGTTAATACGTATTCCATCTACACAAAAGGAAGCAGGAGCTAAAGCCATTGCCATTCTATGGTCTTCGTAGGTATCAAAAACAATCGCATTTTCAGCTGCCGTACGTTTTCCAGACCAAGACAAAACGCCGCCATCCTCTTCCAATAGAGAGTAGCCCATTTTTCGCATCTCCGTGATAAGAGCAACAATTCGGTCCGTTTCTTTAATTTTTAAACTCCGTAAACCAGTAAATCGAAAAGGTATTTGCAACAAAGCACAGCAAACCACAAAGGTTTGCGCTAAATCGGGTTGGTCTATAAAATTGTAATGCATAGCAGAGCAACGAACAGTCGTCTTTTTCAAAACCACGCCATCGCTAGTAAAATGTGTTGCAACGCCAAGTGATTCAAAAAGAGTACTTACAGCTTGGTCACCTTGGTAACTCTCCTTAAAAAGCCCCTTTAACTCTACCTCTCCTATCCCAGAAAGAGCCACCATCTCATACCAATAAGAGGCAGCGCTCCAATCCGATTCAACGGTATAAGAAACAGGACGATAAGGTTGTGCTAGCACCTGAATAGCAGAAGCCGATTTCCAAGAGACCTGCGCCCCAAAATCACGCATCAAGGAGAGTGTTAAATCAATATAAGGTTTAGAGATTATTTCTCCTTCTAAACAAACGGTAAGGCCATTTGGAAGCATCGGTGCAATTAATAATAGAGCCGATATATACTGTGAGCTCACATCACCCGCCAATTGTATAGTAGAACCAACAAGAGGTTTACCTTGAATACGCAAAGGTGGATAGCCCTCTTGGTCAACATAATGGATGTCAGCTCCAATGGAACGTAGGGCATCCACTAATACACGAATAGGACGATGCCGCATACGCTCTGTTCCAGTTAGCACATGCTCACCTGGCGTTACAGCATAGTAAGCTGTCAAAAAACGCATTGCTGTACCTGCCGCACCAATATCCACCATCCGCTTATCCGACATAAGTGCCTCTAACATAACACGTGTATCATCGCAAGTGGATAAACAAGCCGGCAAGCTCGTAGATTGAGCTAACGCATTTATCACCAACACACGGTTGCTAATACTCTTAGACGTGGGTAAACGAATGATCTCTTTAAAAGAAGAGGGAGATTTAAGTAGTAGCTGCATAGGTCCTTAAGTTTATTTTCAACTGCAAAAATAAGAAAAATTCAAAGTTAAATAAAAGGTTTTGACTATCTTTGTAAAACGAATCCATTAAAGTTATCAACAGAAAGGCAAACTTATCAACATTTTTGCAAATGATTGCTCTTTTTACTGCATTTTTAATTGATTATTGTTTACTTCGCTCAATAAACATTGTTATTATGGGAAAAATAATTGCTTTAGCTAATCAAAAAGGAGGAGTTGGAAAAACAACTACAACCATCAATTTAGCTGCTTCATTAGCAACTTTAGAGAAACGAGTGCTGGTTGTTGATGCAGACCCACAAGCTAATGCATCATCTGGATTAGGCATAGATATTCAAACAGCAGAAACCACTATTTACGAATGTATCATTAATCATGAAGACGTTCAAGATGCTATTTTTTCTACAGCCATAGAAGGACTCGATATTATTCCATCACACATAGACCTTGTAGGTGCTGAGATAGAGATGCTCAATCTAGAGCATCGAGAAAAGTTGCTCTACAACCTACTCACGCCAATCAAAGAACTATACGATTATATCTTTATTGACTGCTCTCCCTCATTGGGCTTAATTACTGTAAATGCATTAACGGCAGCAGATTCTATAATCATACCTGTTCAGTGCGAATACTTTGCGCTAGAAGGTATCAGTAAGCTACTAAACACCATCAAAATAATTAAAGCTAAACTCAATCCTTCATTAGAGATAGAGGGATTCCTTTTAACGATGTTTGATTCCCGACTACGCTTGGCCAATCAGGTTTACGATGAGGCAAAAAAACATTTCCAAGAACTTGTTTTTGATACCGTTATTCAACGAAATGTAAAACTCAGTGAAGCTCCAAGCCATGGTGTCCCAGTTATACTCTATGACACAGACTCCACAGGTGCTAAGAATCATTTATCTTTAGCAAAAGAATTGATAAAAAAAAATAACGAATAAAATATGTCTTCATCAAAGAAATTTGCCTTGGGGAGAGGTTTAGATGCACTCATCTCTACAGAAAAGCCAAAGACAGAGGCGCCATCTTCCATTAGCGAAATAGAATTAGCGAAAATAAAAGTGAATCCTAATCAACCACGTCGTGAATTTGAAGAAAAAGCACTACAAGAGTTGGCCGATTCTATTCACGAAATTGGAATAATCCAACCTATAACACTACGTAAGAGTGGAGAAGATTCCTATCAAATCATAGCAGGTGAACGACGCTATCGTGCCTCATTAAGAGCTAATAAGAGAACTATTCCTGCCTATGTGCGTGCCGCAAATGATGAAACATTAATGGAGATGGCACTTGTTGAGAACATTCAACGAGAAGATTTAAATGCTATTGAGATTGCTTTGGCTTATCAAAATTTGATAGAGGAACATCAACTCACACAGATACAACTCAGTGAACGAGTTGGAAAAAATCGAACAACCATTGCAAATCACCTACGTCTACTTAAACTACCAGCACCCATACAAGTAGCTCTAAAAGATAAGAAAATAGACATGGGACATGCACGTGCTCTACTTGGTCTAGAAGATCCTAAAACACAATTGGCCCTTTTTGAAGAGATTGTGGCACAAAACTATTCTGTACGCAAAGTAGAAGAGCTTGTAAAAGCACTTACCCAAGGAGAACAAACGCTTCAAGATATTCCAAAGAAAAAAGAAACAACCACCACCAAATTACCACGTGAGTTTAATGTACTCAAATCAAACCTTTGTCATTTTTTCCAATCAAAGGTTCAACTCACCTGCTCCGAAAAGGGAAAAGGAAAAATCAGTATACCCTTTACCAGCGAAGAGGATTTAGAAAGAATTATGGGTATCTTTGATCTACTGACTGATAATAAGAAAAATAAATAATCCGTGTCAACTACATCCTACTCCTCTCTTCTTACGTTCATTGTTCTATTTCTGTGCACCAGCATAGGAAAAGCAACAAACAACACCTCAATCTTTCTGCATAAAACAACAGAGCAGCATAGCACAATAGGGAAAACGGAACAAGATACATTACAAAAAAAGAAAACACTCATCACACCATTAGAGAAAGGCACAGCCGTAGAAAAAGATACGATTAGCCTACTTCAGGAGAATAAGACACCCCTAAAGATGACCAAGAAAAAATGGTTACCCAACTCAGGTAAAGCAGCATGGCTAGCTGCCGTTTTTCCCGGTGGAGGACAGATTTACAATCGAAAATATTGGAAATTGCCTATTGTTTATGGTGGATTGATGGGTTGTGCTTATGCCTTGTCTTGGAACAATAAGATGTATACTGACTACTCTAGAGCCTATTTAGATATTATGGATGACAATTCATCCACAAATAGTTACTTGAATTATCTACCCGATAATTTTGACATCACAGGTAAAGAAGATCAATATCAGACTATTTTTAAAAAAAGAAAAGATTTTTATCGTAGGAACAGAGATTTAAGTATCTTTGCATTTATAGGGGTCTATGTGCTCTCTATCGTTGATGCATATGTAGACGCCGAACTTTCCAATTTTGACATTACTAAAGATTTAGGCGTAAAAATTGAACCAGCTATTATTACCAACCAGCAAACCAATAAAACATTTGGAATGCAATGCAGTATCACCTTTTAATTAGTTTATGAAACATCTATCAATAATAAGCCTATTTCTACTCTGTTGCCTTCAAATGCAGGCACAACCTGTAGCAATCCATAAAGACAGCACCACCTTGCGCGTAGAAAACGAAGTAATACCCAAGGATATGGAGTATGAGTTAGACCGAAAATTAAACGACTGGCAAACCAGAAACTACTTGGTTAACGACAAAGAGTGCAATTCAAATGGTATCAATCCCACATTTGCAGACTCTGTATACATAGACCGTTTATCACGCATCCCCTCTACTATAGAGATGCCATTCAATTCAATTATTAGAAAATATATTGATGTATATGCTGCTAGAAACAGAGAGAAAGTCTCCTTCATGCTAGGAGCATCTAACTTCTATATGCCTCTCTTTGAGCAAGCATTAAGCGCTTATAACATTCCACTCGAGCTAAGATACCTTCCTATTATAGAATCCGCACTAAATCCATCCGCTTTTTCAAGAGCAGGAGCAAGTGGTTTATGGCAATTTATGATTGGAACAGGTAAGATTTACGGACTCGTGTCTAACACCTTAATAGACGAGAGAAGAGACCCCATCAAATCAACTTGGGCAGCAGCTAAATACCTCAAAGACCTCTACTCCATCTATAACGATTGGACATTGGTTATTGCCGCCTATAACTGCGGACCAGGTAATGTAAACAAAGCCATTAGACGTACAAACGGTCAAAAAGATTATTGGGCCATCTATTCTCATCTGCCACGCGAAACACGCGGATATGTGCCAGCTTTTGTAGCGGCCAACTATATTATGACCTACTATTGCAAACATAATATCTGTCCACTAGAATCGCAGATGCCTTTAGATACCGACACATTACATATCAATAAAAACCTGCATTTTAAACAGATTGCAGCCATCTGTTCCATAGATATAGAGGAGATAGAGAGTTTAAATCCTCAATATATAAAACAGATTATTCCAGGTAACACACAAACCTGCACACTTCGTTTACCACGCACGGCTATTAGCACCTTTATCGATGCTAAAGAAAGTGTGTACAACTATCAGAAAGAGCAACTCTTTACAAGACGAAAAGTTGTAGCAATCAAAAAATCATTTACTAAAAGAAGCTCTTCAAGAGCTATAAGACATAAGATAAAAAGAGGTGAATCCTTGTCGCGTATAGCACAAAGGTATAAAGTCACTACTCGACAGCTTAAGAAATGGAACCACTTGAAAAACAGTAAGATAAAAGCAGGTAAATACTTAAAAGTTTATAAATAGCAGCTTCTTTTACGAGAAAATATATTAACCCTAGGTTGTTATGAAAGAGATAGATACAAAAGAGATAGAGGACGAGAAACTTGTTGATCAATGTTTTCAGGAATTATTAGATGCATATTTACAATCTAAACATCGTAAGAAAGTAGAGATTATCAGCAAGGCCTTTCATTTTGCAAGAGAAGCACACAAGGGGGTAAAAAGACGCTCTGGTGAGCCGTATATCATGCATCCCTTAGCTGTAGCAAAAGTTGTTTGCATAGAAATAGGGCTAGGTTCAACCTCTATTTGTGCGGCTCTATTACACGATGTAGTAGAAGATACCGACTATACAACAGAAGATATCGAAAATCTTTTTGGACCTAAAATAGCTAATATTGTTGATGGGTTAACCAAAATATCAGGTGGTATTTTCGGAGACCAAGCATCGGGACAGGCAGAGAATTTCAAGAAATTACTACTTACCATGAGTAATGACATTCGTGTTATCCTCATTAAGATAGCCGATCGCCTACACAACATGCGTACTTTAGGTTCTATGCTTGCTAACAAACAATACAAAATTGCTGGCGAGACTCTCTATATTTATGCACCACTCGCTCATCGCCTAGGTCTCAATAAAATAAAAACAGAACTAGAAAATCTAAGCTTTAAATATGAGCATCCAGACCAATACGACCTTATCCTCAAGAAATTAGCAGAAACAGCTGCTAAACGAGATGAATTGTTTGAGAACTTCATACAACCGCTTAAAGAGGGATTAGATGAAATGAATTTTGATTATCAATTTTCACAACGCATCAAATCGCCCTATTCTATCTGGCACAAGATTGTAGCTAAGAACATTACGTTTGAAGATATCTACGACATACTTGCTGTTCGTATTGTTTTCACCCCCAATAACAACGACAAAGAGCTCAACGAGTGTCTACAGATTTACGCTTGTATTTCCAAACAATATAAGGTACATCCCGACAGATTACGAGATTGGGTTAGTCATCCTAAAGCCAATGGTTACCAAGCAATACACGTCACAGTGATGAGCGATTCTGGCCAATGGATAGAGGTGCAAATCCGAAGCAAACGTATGGATGATGTAGCAGAGCAGGGACTTGCTGCACATTGGAAATATAAAGAAGGTGGCGGCGGAGAAGATGAAGGCGAACTAGATAAATGGCTAAAAACAATCCGTGAGATACTAGATGACCCAGAGCCAGACGCCATGGATTTTCTAGATACAATAAAGCTCAACTTATATGCCTCCGAGGTTTTTCTGTTCACTCCAAAAGGAGAATTAAAGACCTTGCCACAAAACAGTACGGCTCTTGATTTTGCTTTTTCTATATCCGAAGAGGTGGGTACCCATAGTATTGGAGCAAAGGTTAACCACAAATTAGTACCACTCAACCATAAGCTTAAGAGTGGCGACCAAGTAGAGATTCTAACCTCTAAGTCGCAACGTGTACAGTCCGAATGGCTAAAATATATCACTACATCCAAAGCCAAATCAAAAATAAATTCGGTTATAAAGAAGCTAAATGGAGAACTTCTAAAACAGGGCAAAAAAGAATTACTAACCTTCTTATCGAAAGAAAATATAATAAACACCCCCGAGGTTATTCGTGAGATTTGTCGTTTTCATAATATTAGTTCAGAAGATGATTTATATATTTCTATTGGGTCGAAAAGGATTGAGCTCAATGAGAACTATAAAAATGACATAAAAGATAAACTGCAGACGGGTGGTTGGAGACGTTATATCCCATTCATATCGCGTAATAAGGAGGAGAATGCCAAACAACAGAAACCTGCTATTCAGACCATAGACACCAAAAAAATCTTAAAGATTAAAGACGATGATATCAAAACAAATTATATCATTGCCGACTGTTGTAATCCAATTGCAGGAGATGAGATCTTAGGTTTTGTTAATAAGAAGAATCAAGTTACCATTCACAAGCGCCATTGTCCAGAGGCCAATAAATTAAAAGCTAGTGATGGCAATAAAATTGTTGCAGCTATCTGGGATATACACAAACCACTTACTTTCCGAGTGCCCATCTCTATCACCGGTATTGACAAGAAAGGACTTTTAAATCAAATTACAGGAGCCATATCGGAGCAGTTAAACGTGAATATACGAAAACTAGAAATCGAAGCTGACAACGGTATCTTTAATGGTAAAGCTGAACTGTATGTGCATAATGTGAACGACGTAAAACAATTATGCGATACCTTAAGAAAAATAAAAAGCATCAAATCGGTGATACGATTGGAAGACTCTGAAAACACAAAATAGGCTATCGCAAAACATTTTTAGCATTACTCATACATATCCAACTCTTTTCGCATAGCAAGAAGCTTTTCTTTTGCCTCTTTGAGTTGTTGTATAGCTTGAAATAGCTCTTCCTCCTTATCTCGATTAGATGCGATACGCATGCGAGCACCATCTAGTGTCATACCTTTCTCTTTCACCAGATAATGAATGAGCTGCAATAGTTCAATATCCTTTTGTGTATAATGACGAAAGCCAGTACTTGTTTTACGTGGATTTACCGCAGGAAATTTTGTTTCCCAAAAACGTAATAAGGAACAAGACACATGGAGCATCTTAGCCACCTCTCCAATTGAATAATAAAGTTTTGTGGTAGGTAATTTATTTTTTTTCATTCGTTGGCAGATTAATCAAACACTTTACCATGATTAGCAGCAATCTGAATCATCTTCTCATAATCCTCTGCATTCAAATCCATAAAGTAATAGTTCACAGGATTTACAGGCCTATCCTTCACCCTAACCTCATAATGTAAATGTGGTCCTGTACTCTTTCCCGTTGTACCCACTAGTCCCACAACATGGCCTCTCACCACCTTCTGTCCAGCACGCACCAATATCTTTTTCATATGTGCATAGAGTGTTTTATAGCCAAAACCATGGTCAATAATCACCGTATTCCCGTAGCCCGTTTTCCACCGAGCAAACGTCACCACACCATTACCCGTTGCAAAAACATCGGTACCCGATTTTGCAGCAAAATCCATTCCTTTATGAAATTTTACCGTTTTATAAATAGGGTCTCTACGATAGCCATAACCAGAAGCTGTTCGTTTTAAATCTTTATTAGATATAGGCTGAATAGCAGGAATACATTCTAAACGTTGGTTATGTGTTTTGCACAGGTTAACAAGCTCATCAAAAGAATACGATTGTACATACAGCTCCCGTTCAATAATATCCATTTTTCGAGCCACATTAGTCACCAATCGCGAATCGGGCATATTTATCAATTCCTCATATCGATTGGTACCCAGATAGGTTGAATTGCGCACTGCATCAGGAATAGGGTCTGCCATAAAAACAACACGATATAAGTTATCATCTCTTTGTTGAATATTTTTCAATAGCTGAAGCGACTCATCCATTCGCGACGACAACACTTGTAGTTTTGCTTTTAACTTACCATTTTCTTGTTGAAGCGTTTTTTCAGTAGGCACCCCTAATAAAAACAAAAGTACAAAATAGGAAAGAGCAAACACAAAAAGTAAGATAAGAAGACGACGTGCTAATGCCCATAACCTCTGCGAAGTAGATGGGTAGACGCGTTCATACGAATCTGTTTTTGGGTTATAAAAATAATAAACCTTTCTCATATTTTGTTTTTTTTATTGAATTTAAATATGGTATGTAACTTTTCACCACAGAGATAGCCACAAAATTAATAAAACGCACTATCTTTGCAAAATGTTTTCTTGAATATTAACTTGACTAAAAGTATAAATATGTTGACTTCTAAAGAAATTAGAGACTCATTTAAGCAATTTTTTGAATCGAAAGGGCATCAACTTGTTCCTTCTGCACCTATGGTGATTAAAGATGACCCAACACTGATGTTTACCAACGCGGGCATGAATCAGTTCAAAGATATTATATTAGGCAATCATAAAGTAACACACCAACGAGTAACCGATTCGCAGAAGTGTCTACGCATAAGTGGTAAGCATAATGATCTTGAAGAAGTAGGTCACGACACCTACCACCACACCATGTTTGAGATGTTAGGCAACTGGTCGTTTGGCGATTACTTCAAAAAAGAAGCCATTGAATGGGCTTGGGAATATTTAGTTGACGTACTTAAAATTGATCCCGATCGATTGTATGCCACTGTTTTTGAGGGGTATAGTGAAGAGGGACTAGAGCGCGACAATGAAGCAGCTGGTTATTGGGAAAAATTCCTACCAAAAGAACATATCCTTAACGGAAATCGTCACGATAATTTCTGGGAAATGGGAGAAACAGGACCTTGTGGTCCATGCTCAGAGATTCACATAGACCTACGTAACAATGCCGAACGAGAGGTGGAAGATGGTGCATCTCTAGTCAACGGATCACATCCACAGGTAGTAGAGCTATGGAATATTGTATTTATGCAGTATACCCGAAAAGCCAACGGTTCACTAGATAACCTTCCTAAACATGTTATCGACACAGGGATGGGTTTTGAACGTTTGTGTATGGCTATACAAGGTAAGACATCTAATTATGATACCGATGTATTTCAGCCAACTATACAAGCACTAGCCAAACTAGCTAAACAAGAATATGGTAAAGATAGCAAAACAGATGTTGCAATGCGCGTTATAGCAGACCATATCAGAACCATCGCCTTTTCTATTACGGATGGCCAACTACCCTCCAATGCTAAGGCAGGATATGTTATCCGCCGTACCCTACGTAGAGCCGTTCGTTATGGCTATACCTTCTTAGGTTTCAAACAAGCCTTTATGTATAAGTTACTACCCGTTCTCATCGAGAATATGGGACAAGCTTATCCCGAATTGGTAGCTCAACAAGCACTGATAAAGAAAGTGATGCAAGAAGAGGAAGAATCTTTCTTACGCACACTAGAAACAGGTATTCGTTTATTAGAGAAAACCATTAAAGAGACCCAAGAAAAGAAAGAAACAGAAATAACAGGTAAAGATGCCTTCACCCTTTATGACACCTTTGGCTTTCCACTCGACTTAACCCAACTCATCTGTCGCGAGAATAATCTATCGGTCAATATAGAAGAGTTTAATGTTGCCATGAAAGAGCAAAAGAATAGAGCACGTAATGCAGCTGCCATGGAAACGGGCGATTGGATTACACTAACAGAGGGTATCACCGAATTTGTAGGATACGATTACACAGAGCATACCACCTCTATCTTGCGTTACCGTCAAGTCAAACAAAAAAAACAGGTACAGTATCAATTAGTACTTAGCACCACTCCTTTCTATGCAGAGAGTGGCGGTCAAGTTGGAGATACTGGTGTTTTGGTTAGTGAATTAGAGACCATTGAGATTCTCGACACAAAAAAAGAGAACAACCTATCCATACATATAGTTAAAGAGCTACCTAAACATTTAGATGTTCCAATGATGGCATGCGTGGATGTAGAAAAAAGGAATGCCTGTGCAGCCAATCACTCGGCCACACATCTTCTAGACCAAGCTTTGCGCGAAGTTTTAGGAGACCACATTGAACAAAAAGGTTCATTGGTCAGTCCAAACTCCCTTCGGTTTGACTTTTCACATTTTCAAAAAGTCACTTCTGAGGAGCTCCGTCAGGTAGAACAGATTGTCAATGCACGTATTCGTCAAAACATCCCCTTAACTGAGCACCGCAACATGCCAATTGCAGAAGCAAGAGAATTGGGTGCTATTGCTCTCTTTGGAGAGAAATATGGCGATAATGTTCGAGTTATTCAGTTTGGTTCGTCCATTGAATTCTGTGGAGGAACACATGTTAAAGCAACAGGAGAAATAGGAATGGTAAAAATTCTTTCCGAGAGCTCCACAGCAGCAGGTATTCGTCGTATAGAAGCCATCACAGGTCAGGGTGTAGAAGATACAATGTATCAACTACAAGATACCATTTCAACGTTAAAAGAACTCTTTAACAACACGCCCAACTTAACGAGCACCATTCAGAAATTCATCGACGAGAACACTGCACTAAAGAAACAGGTAGAAAGTTTCCAAAAAGAAAGAGCAATTGTTCTAAAGAATGAAGCACTGAAAAATGCAACGCAAAAAGGAGAGATACGCATCATTACACTCCATGCATCCATCGAACCAGAAATGGCAAAAGATATTGCTTTCCAACTACGTGGTGAGGTTAGTGAGAATGCAGTGTTTATAGCAGGTACACTCAGCAATGAGAAACCTATGTTAACCCTTATGATTTCAGAAAACCTAGTAAAAAGTGGGCTCAATGCCGGTAAGATTATCCGCGAAGCAGCCAAACTGATACAAGGCGGCGGAGGTGGTCAACCTCATTTTGCAACTGCAGGTGGTAAAAATGCAGCAGGTCTAGCAGCTGCCATCGAAAAAGTGATTGAACTGATTCACTAGAGAAAAGGATAAAAAAGAAAGGTTGCTCCAATAAATGGGGCAACCTTTTTTTGTTTTATCTCAATAGAGCAATGCCTATATAGTAGGCATCAGCAAGAAAAGACTTACAACAGTAAATCGCTGGGATAATTTACAAGAAACAATTTTTCAGAAGCACGTGTCATAGCCGTATACAACCATCTATAATAATCGGAGGTCAATTGCTCTTCGGGTATATATCCCTGATCTAAGTAAACGTGTTGCCACTGCCCACCCTGTGCCTTATGACAAGTTACCGCATATGCAAATTTAATTTGTAACGCATTAAAATAGATATCGCTCTTAAGTTTCTTGATACGTTCCGTCTTGGTCGTAATAAAAGCATAATCGGCCCAAACCTGTGTATACAACTCCTCTTGTTGCTGTTTGGATAAGGCCGGTGCTTCTGCATGTAGAGTATCTAGCAACACCGTAACTTCTATTACCAGATGCGCATAATCAATAAAATCTAATTCCACATCAGCAAAATGAAAGCCATATAATTCGCGCGTGTTTCTAACCCGTTTCACACGTACAATATCACCATTTGCTATAAAATCGAGCTCCTTACACTTTTCCGACCAGAAATAATTATTCTTGGCCACCATAAGATAATCGCCAGAGGAGAGCGACTCCTCTCGAAACAATAACTGGTTACGAATCCCCTCATTGTAGATCGTTGCCCTTTTATTAGAACGCGATATCACAATGGTCTCGTCCATACCAACACTATCATAAGAAGCAGCCAATGTTTCAATAAGCTCACTACCCTGCACATGCACCACATCAGTAAAACGCGACACCGTAATTGGCGGCATACGCCCTGTGTTCCCCGTCCTAATCAGTTGTCGCAATGCTGTTGCATTCCATAAGATACCCGAATTCTCCAGTTGGCGCATCACCTGGGTAAGCTCATTAGTAGCCACCTGCAATCCATAACCAGCAAGTACAGAAAGAGAGAGAGCCGGACTTTCCACCTCGCCAACAGGAGGCAACTGCGCCGGGTCACCAATCAGTAATAACTTACAAGAAGGCTCCGCATAGACATATTGAATCAAATCATCCAACAAACGTCCCGAGCCAAAAGTCAACGCATCCGCTCTACCAGCAGCAAGCATAGAAGCCTCATCCACAATAAAAAGCGTGTTTTTATGTAAGTTCTCCGACAAAACAAATACCCCTCCCGTTCCAACATACACCTTCTGTCGGTAAATCTTTTTATGAATAGTAGAAGCCGGCATCGCGGCCGCATGAGAGAAAGTCTTAGCCGATCGTCCAGTAGGAGCTAACAGCACCACTTTTTGTGAAAAATACTGCATCGTCTTAACCACTGCAGCCACAATAGATGTTTTTCCCGTTCCAGCATAACCTTTCAACACAAAAGCCGTTTGTTGGTCGGTAGAAAACAAAAAATCAGTAAGCAATTTAATCGCTATTTCTTGCTCATCAGTGAACTTAAAAATCGAAAAAGTTTTTATTTGTTGAATAAAATAGTTATTTATCATTTTTATCGAATAAAATTAGAACGAATGAACGTAATATAGAGAATTTGTTTTATTTTTGCACTATCGAATATAAACTAAAAAAATAATATTATCATGAGAAATGTGATTAATCTCGTACTGGTAGCTTTTATTGGAATGATGGTGTTCATCTGCGCAAAAAGTATCTTAGGCCCAATTGACTTCGATAAGCAAAAAGGTGCAAGAGACAAAAAGGTAATTGCTCGTTTAATGGACATCCGTACAATTCAATCGGAATATCGTAAAATTAAAGGTGTATACACTAATAATTTTGACACATTAATTACTTTTGTGAAGAATGGTAAAATTCCATTTATGCTTAAAGAGGGTGAGTTAACCGATGATCAACGTGAAAACGGTATGACAGAGAAAAAAGCGATTGCCATCATCGAGAGAGCAAAGAAAACAGGTAACTACAGAACAGTAAAAAAAGAGGGATTAGAAAAATTCAAACGTGAGATTACTTATGTAAACGTTATGGATACCCTTTTTAAAGGTAAAGACTTTACACCAGACTCTTTACGTTATGTACCATTCACCAATGGTAGCACATTTGAAATGTCAACAGTAGTAGATACCACTAAGTCAGGTGCTACACTACCATTATTTGAAGCAAGAACACTTTATAGTGTATATTTGAAAGGACTAGACAAACAAGAAGTTTATAACTTGATTGACTTTGCTAAAAAATTAGATAGATATCCTGGTCTTAAGGTTGGTGATGTAGAATTGCCTAATAACAACGCTGGAAACTGGGAATAAGTACATATGATATATGCCTTATAAAGGACTCCATGAGAAAATAGATTTCAGTAAATCTGATCAATATACGTTATCCATCCGTTTTAGTTCGGATGGATTTTCGTATATGATATATGATCCAACCATCGACTACTCGTTGAGCTTTTCAGAAATGAATCTGCACACAACAGAATCCTATTTAGCCAATGCTACTCGATTACTGCATCATCCTGACCTAATAGAGCACACCTATAAGCGTATTAATATCATTCACGTTAGCAAACGTTTCACCCTTATCCCAACAGAGTTTTATCAAAAAGAACTCTCCGAAGATTATTTCTATCACAACCATCCTCGCGTTACTAACGAGCAGGTTCTTTACAACGCCCTTCCACTTTCATCTATTGTAGTTGCACATGGCATCCAGACCGATTTATTCCAACTAATAGAGCAAACCTATCCCACAGCAACAATCTATTCGCACGTATGTCCACTCATCGAGTTCCTGCACAATGCCAGTAAACATGGCAACAAGAAAAAGATGTATATCAACTATCGTAGCAAAGAGATGGATGTTTTCTGTTATAACAGAGGGCAGTTGCTACTCTCCAACACTTTTCAGACCAAGAGTATAGAAGACCAGGTCTACTATCTACTCTACATCTGGCAACAATTATCCTTTAATCAAGAACGCGATGAGATGCGTCTAGTAGGCTTTATTCCCGAGAAGGAACAACTATTAAATAAGCTACGCTATTACGTTAAAAACGTATTTGTTATCAATCCAAAAGCAGAATATATGCTCTTAGACGATAGCATTACGGACACCATTCCATTCGACCTACAATCATTACTACAATGCGAGTTATAAGCGGGATTTATAAAAGAAGACGATTTGACATTCCTAAAACATTTAAGGCACGTCCAACCACAGACTTCTCCAAGGAGAGTTTGTTTAATATTCTAAATGCGTACATCGATTTTGAAGCAGATAAAACGGCGCTTGATCTATTTTCAGGGACTGGCGGCATCAGCATTGAGCTTATCTCAAGAGGATGCAGCAGAGTAGTCTCTGTAGAGAAAGATATGGCACATCACGCATTCATTACGAAGATAATGCACGAAGTTAAAACAGATAAATCTTTTGTTATTCGTGGGGACGTTTTTCGTTTCATCAAAAATTGTCGAGAACAATTCGATTTTATTTTTGCCGATCCGCCCTACGACCTTGAGAATCTAACCGATATTCCTGCACTTATTTTTAATTCCTCATTACTAAAAGAGAATGCTCTCTTTGTTTTAGAGCATGGTAAAAAGAACTCCTTTGCAGATCATCCCTATTTCTTAGAACATCGTTCCTACGGAAGTGTAAACTTTAGTTTTTTCCGTAAGAGTGAGAGCTCCACTGCTACTATAGAAGAGGAGCAAAAAGTCGAATAACAGACTCTAATCCCTTCTGCCATCTAGATCGTGCAGCCCATTTTTGTTCTTCAACAGACATACAATCCTTCTGATCATTCAGAAAAATGGTTTTCAATTGGTGTGCAGTAGCAGCATTATAGATAAGGGCGTTTACCTCAAAGTTATGTTCAAAACTTCTAAAATCCATATTGGTAGTCCCCACGGTAGAGAAAAAATTGTCAGAAACCATCATTTTTGAATGCAGGAAGCCTTTTTCATAGAAATACACCTTCACTCCCGCCCGTAGTAGATCGGCCACATAAGAGCAAGAAGCAAATCCAATCAATCTATTATCATAGATTTTTGGTAGCATCACCCGCACATCAACACCAGCTAGTGCCACCGTTTGCAAAGCATATAATATCGTATCAGAGGGTAAGAAATAGGGCGTCTGTATATAGAAATACTTCTTAGCTGTTGTAATAGCCATAATAAGTCCCTGCATAATCTCCTTCCACTCGCCAATAGGTTCAGAGGTTGCAATTTGTAGTGTAATATTCCCCTCAGCAGGTATACATGGGTAATAAGCAGAAGCAGTAATCAACGAACGGTCGGAGAAGTACCAATCCAACAAAAAAGTAGATTGCAAGCCATACACACTTCGTCCACTAATAAACATCTGTGTATCTCTCCAGACGCCCCACTTCACTCCTCGTACATAGCGAAGTGCTAAATTCATGCCGCCAACATACCCATATTTGCCATCTACAACCGTTATTTTGCGATGATTTCTATAGTTTACTTTACTGGTAAACAGCGGGAAACGTACCTTCATAAAAGCTCTAGCCTCAATGCCAGCCTCTCGCATACCTTCAAAGAAAGCATTAGGCACCCGCCAACAACCCACGTCGTCATATAAAAAGCGTACCTCCACTCCTTCTCTAGCCTTATCTATCAGTACATCCTTAATAAGCCTTCCCACCGCATCATCTTCAATGATGTAATACTCCATATGTATATGATGCTTTGCTCCCTGCAGCGTATGCAGTAAATCAATTAAGAAGTCACCTCCTTGCGTAAAAAAGCGTATTTTATTATTTTCGAAGGGGAAAGAAGCATTTGTACGTAGAAAGAACTGTTGCACTGGCGAAAGCCGTAAAGCATTATGTGTAGCTTCGTTTGCTAAATAAGATTTCTTTGGATAATTTTCTAATTGTCGATAACCACTTCTGGATAACATCCGTTCTCTACGTATATTCTTACCAAAAAAGAAATAGAAGATAATACCCACGAGTGGTATAAAAATGAGTATAAGCACCCATGCTATTGTTTTTACTGGATTTCGATTATCAAGTATGATGACAATAATTGTAGAGACAATCATAGAGATATACACCAAGTTAAAAGCAACAGAAAACAAATTGTTCCAAAGAAGAAGCCAATCTACCATAACACGCTTTATATCACAAGAGAAACAAAAATAAATAAAAAAAACAATATATCAGATGATATATTGTTTTTTGTCTATATGCGGTACATTTAATTTCGTCTTCTACCCATTCCTCCTCCAGGAGGTGGTCCATGGCGTCTTCTATCATCCTTCATCTTAGGTTGTTTACCACCAAAGAGATTGAGTTTATAAATCAGATGCACCATACAATAAGCATTTATAGCATTTGACTCTGTATCTTGACGCATTATAGCAGAAATCGTTCTACTTAAGTTGCTTTGATTTTGCAAGATATCATAAAACTGCAAGCTCAGTGTTAACGATTTATTTTTCAAGAAATTCTGAGCCACCTGTGCATTCCACACCAATTCATTTGTATTCATACTTGCATCCGAATATCCCCTTCTCGAACGGTTACTTATATCCGAAGAGATAGTCATACTCCATGGCAAAGAGATATTTGTACTAGCACCATAAGAGAACGAATAAGTATTCTGGTCATTATCCGGTTGCATCTTATTAGATGAATTCAGATAATCCACCAAACCATTTATAGAAAACTCGAACCAATCATTTCTATATGTTCCAGTAATCTTCTCGCCTAGTGTAATCGTGTTTGTTTTGTTCTTATCAGCCTCCAGACCATCTAGCGATAGATAAGCCACTTGATTCTGGTATCCCCCTTGCGTAAAGGTGTTAATAGTAAACTTTTTATTTTTCAGAGCCGTAGAATAATTGAGTACCCCCCTTGCTTGCCAGTTACCATTAATATTTTCCGGCATTGAGGTCTGTCCACCCGTTGTTGGGTTATATATTATTCGGTTACTCACACTATTCATCACATTGTAGAACGAGAAATGAGTCATTATCCCTTGTTGTTTCTCCGCATCATAAGTGTTATAGAAGAATCGGAAGATATTGGTAAACGATGGTTTTAGTCCAGGGTTACCTGTACGGACATACAACGGGTTAGAATTATCTACAACCGGTAGTAAATCGCTCATACTAGGTTGTGAGCTCCATCCACGATACATCATTTTAAACTGACTCACTTTAGAGAATCTATACCTAAAACTAAAAGTTGGTGTTACATTAAAAACCGTACGCGTGGTATCAATAGCATATTCCCCCAGCTGGTAACTTAACGTTGATTTTTGAGGTTGAAAAGAGACACCAGCACTTAATTGATATTTTTTCTTGTTTAAGCGGTATCTAAGCGATAGCTCATGTTTGTAATAAGTATTGGTAGCCGATAGACCCAGGTCTGTCAATTCACTCGTCAGATATTCATCTGGTAGTTCTCCAATAGGAAACTCACCAAACGGATTTAAGTCGTACACATTCTTTACATTCGTTCTGTTATTATAAGTTAGTCGATAGCGAAACTGCAAATAAGAACTAGAAGTAATAGGCTCACTATAGGAAAAGCTTCCCGAGTAGGTCTTTGAAACAACAGGCGACGTATAATATTGATTTGTTGCAGTCACATCATCTGTATCATACAAATGAGTGAGAATATCCGAAAAATTATCCGTTTCATTATCACTATAGCTATATTTTCCAACAACCGTGATATTTCGTCCAGCATTATTTAATTTCCTGTTTACCTGCAAATTGGCTCCATAGCTCAATTGATCATCTTTGTAAAGCGTTTGAGAGCTCACACTATTTACGCGGATAGCCTTTAACACATCCGCCTCTGTAAGATTATCAGCATCTAAATAATCAAAAGGAGTATCCGTTATCTCCAATGGGTCGCCATTAAAAGTAGAAGATAGATTCTTAGTAAAATCTTCCGAATTTGAATACCTAAATGTCGGTTTAAAAATGATATTAGTCATCGAATCAGGTCGCCATTCCATTTTCAAATCTCCCGACACATTCGTAGACTTATCGAGTTGTTTTTTATCTGCCAAGGTAAACGATTCGCCCACATTTAAAAGCATCTCCTTGGTGTTTCGAGTCACAATATCCGCATCTCTATGTTCATATTGAACATTACCACCCAATTCATATTTATCCTTTGTTATAGAGAAGTTAGTACCAATCGTTTTGCTAGCATTCAACCCAAGGTTTTGATGCCACATCTGATTGCCACCCCCCATAAAACCTTGGTCGGCCACATTGTTACCCGTAGCAATCACAGAAACCTGATTCTGTCCATTAAAACTATTCACGTTCGATTTCACAGAATAACGTCCTTCGGTACCCATAGAGGCATCCACATTACCAAAGAAACCACGATTCATTCCTTTTTTTACAGAGATATCAATCACCGCTTCCTCCTCGCCATCATCAATACCCGTGATACGCGCCAAGTCCGATTGTTTTTCATACATCTTCAGACTCTTCACCATGGAGGTTGGTAAATTTTTCATCGCCACAGATGGATCATCTGCAAAGAACTCCTTACCATCCACCAATATCTTTTTAATCTCTTTACCATTAATAGTAATGGTACCCGAATCATCAATAGATGCTCCAGGCAATTTAGCAACTAACGATTCTAAAGCAGATCCTTCTGGCAAACGATAAGCCGAACTATTATAGACTAACGTATCCTCCTTTACCTGCACCTGTGGTGCTTCTGCAGTAACAACCGCTTCACCCAACAAGATAGCATCTGGTTTCAAAACAATAGTGCCCAACGAGGTTTTATCACTTTCAGTGGTTATTTTAACTGCCTTAGAGGAGGTTATATAACCCACATAACTCGTTTTAACATAATAGTTACCCGGTTTAACAGAGAGAGAAAAAGCCCCTCTATCCAATGAAACGGTTCCCGTTATAAAGGTACTATCCGGAGCCGAGAGCAACTGAATAGTTGCCTGGGTAATAGGTTCATTTGTTGAGCTATCAACAATTGTTCCCACAATGGAATGTTTTCTACTTTGTGCAGATAAACTGGTAGCCACCATACAAAGCATAGCCAACCACAGCGTTATTTTTTTCATACGCAACAGAAATATTTTATATGTTTATGAAGTTAGATACATCAAGTCTAAAAAGGTTTAATATCCCCTCGTTTTATTTTTAAAGGCCAAGTCCACCTTAGCCTTATGGAAGAAAAATTCTAAACAGATGGTATGCATTACCAGATAGACTAAAAAGGAAGAAGAAAACATCAGTTCTGCGTCGCCTTGATATAAGCGATAAAACATCCCCATAAATAGGTAAAAAATAGTGAGATAAAACGCCGATCGCATCGCTTTAACACGCAAACGAATGGTCTGTTCATTCTCCTCTTTTTTTTGAGCCAAAATAATCATAACTAAACCCGCTACAACAAACAAACGTATTACCTCTTTTAAAAGCGCAATATTCTCATTGGTAATAACTCCACTAATAAAAAGGATAGCTGGAACAAAGATGGTAAACGTTAATAACAGATAACCCATCCAACGTGCAAAAGGAGGTAATATAGCTTTCATAATTCATGTATTTAGCAAACAAAGGTAAATAAATCAAAGTGAATTAGAGCTAATGTTTTGCTTTTTTACCATTTTAGCGTAAGTTTGCAGTAGATAAAATAAAAAACATGAGCCAACAATCCATTATTAGCTGCCGCAACCTATCCAAATCAATTGCAGAGGCCTGTCAATCGGACTACGATACCCTTTTTATACTTGTTGATAACCAAACGCGTAGCCACTGTTTACCGCTACTTCAAGATTCCGAATTAGTAGCCAAAGCCCATCTTATAGAGATAGCCTCCACCGATACCAATAAGAGCATTCAAGCCGTGATGCATGTATGGCAAGAGCTATCCAGCCATGGAGCCAGTCGCCACTCTCTTTTAATCAATCTAGGTGGTGGTATGGTAACCGACCTAGGTGGATTTGCCGCTGCAACATTTAAGCGCGGCATCGATTACATCAATATCCCCACCACACTTCTATCCATGGTAGATGCAGCAGTAGGTGGAAAAACAGGTTTTAATTTTAATGGATTAAAAAATGAGATTGGCGCCTTTTCCCCAGCAAAATCCGTTTTGCTCTATGCCCCCTTTCTGCGCACCATCGATCAAGAGAATCTTCTATCGGGTTATGCAGAGATGCTCAAGCATGGTCTCATTAGCACGCAAAACCATTTAGACCAACTCCTAGCATTCAATTTAGATACGATAGATTACGAAGCCCTACAAACATTAATTCACCTCTCTGTAGCCACTAAACAAGACATTGTGGCCAAAGACCCACACGAGCACGGCATACGCAAAGCACTCAACCTAGGGCATACTTTTGGTCATGCCTTCGAGAGTTTATCCATAGCAGAAAATCGTCCTGTTTTACATGGTTATGCAGTAGCTTGGGGTTTAGTTTGTGAGCTCTATCTATCCGTTATCAAAAGCCGTTTCAACAAAGAACAGCTAAAACAGATAACCACTTTTGTACAAAAACACTACGGATCTTTTCCGTTTGATCGCACCCAATATGCGTGTCTTTACACCTATATGCAACACGACAAGAAGAACAAGGGTGGTGTTATTAACTTCACACTACTCCAATCCGTAGGGGCTGTTTGTATCGATCAACAAGCCAGCAAAGAAGAAATTTTTGAAGCGTTCGATTTCTTTCGTAAAATGCTCCAAGAATAACTCTTTGAAAATGAGAACCTTCGGATGAGTGGTCATTTTTACGACATAAAAACAAGAAAAATAGTTTGTTAATTCTAAAAGAACAGCTATCTTTGACAGGCAATTCGGGGTGTAGCTCAGCCCGGTTTAGAGTACGCGTCTGGGGGGCGTGTGGTCGGAAGTTCGAATCTTCTCACCCCGACAGCTGAGCAAAAGGGAGTTAAGTATATACTTAACTCCTTTTTTTATTCAAATAAGTCCGTTACTTTTCTAGCAGAGATATAATACACCTGCTCTTGGAATATAAAATAATGTTCACCTATTATTTCGTAGGTTTCATTATCAATAAGAATTGTATAATCCTCTTTTGTATATTTATAAGTCTGGTAAAGACGTATCACCTTCCCCTCCACATTCAGAAAATAACATTCAATCGTATTTTTTCCAAACACCAATGCCTTAGACCTTGCATCTTCTTGAATAGGGTCAATCCCATCTAGCTGATGTATCCACACCGTTTCTGCCAGGCTACTATCGTTTAAATCTTGTCTACAAGAAGATACCATTGTTAATAGTACACTCATAAAAAAGAGATAAAACACAGTTTTTATTTTTGCGTATTTCATAACAACAATCTTTTTTAATTTAGAATCTAGGAAGTAAAAATAGTAATATTTTTTTAATATAGTTATGTTCACAGCAAAAAAAGCAACCATTTGTAAAGAGTTAATGCCGTTTTTTTTGTGGATATTTTAAAACAAAGAACTAATTTTGCATTTATTATTGTATATTTGTTAAATATATTATTTTGAATAAAAAAATAATCATGGGCAGACGTAGAAGCAACACATTCGTAATACTATTTGTTTTCGTATTAATTATAATACCTATATCCATATTACTTTTAATCATTTTCTTTCTTATTTCCGATTTAGCACAATGGCTACATTTTTAAGGAATAAGAAAAATATGCCAGGTTTATACATTTCCCCACTCTATTTATTGTTTTTATAAAAGACTAGTTTACCTTTGTTTTTATTTTAGTAAAAACCTTAAATTAAATCTGTTTTAACACACAAAAGATGAGAAACACCATTACCTTTCTCCTATTGTTCTTTTATTTCTTTTCTTCCCCTCATACTCAAGCACAATCAGCAGAAAATAAAACAACACCCTTTCTAACAGGGATAAACTATAAGTTCGGAAAAATAGCCAAAGAAGAGCTAGAGCTAACCTCTTATATGCCAGATAGCACAGCAAAAGCTGTTTATATAATCAAACAAGGCGAAATGGACTACGAATATATCAGCGAATTAGTCTTAATCACTAGCTATTACTGTCGAATAAAATTATTGAAAGACAATGCCGAAGATTTAGCCAACATAGAACATATTTACTATAATTCAGAGCACGATAATAAAAACAGAGATCGTATCACCGAACTAAAGGGCGGTAATAAAGAGCGGCAAGGGATCGAATGCTGCCATCAATTTCTTAGTTATACGTCTATTAAGAGAGTGGAATGTTGAAGCAATACCCGTAG